>Ga0129310_1000719_pt1 | contig 35885 bp, 34 predicted proteins | sample Go1ome_2_FD_94433 | JGI IMG/M metagenome (GOLD analysis project Ga0129310, IMG submission 94433) | Western lowland gorrila individual fecal microbial communities from Wisconsin, USA - Go1022A metagenome | ecosystem: Host-associated > Mammals > Digestive system > Large intestine > Fecal | place... | reverse complement strand
TTATTGCAGCGGTTGGCTGCTCGTGGCAGTCTATCTCCTCCGCCGCGTCAAGTATTGTTATCCTGTCGCTGTTTACATTCAGCTTTGCAAGTTCATCCTTTATCGCCTGCTCTTTACCAACAAGTGTTATAGCTATATCCCTGTCGGCTTCCGCGGCCCTTACCGCGCCTTCCACCGCCGCGCCGGGGCAATTATCCCCGCCCATAACGTCTAACGCTATGCGTATCATATAAGTGCAAATATCCTTCCGTGTTAAAAATATATGCTATTCTATCACATATTTCTGAATAACGCAAAAAGAGGATACGAAAAACGCATCCTCTATTTACTTAAAGGTCAAATAAATTATTTGGCTTCTTCAACCTTGACGACCTGCTTGCCGTCGTAATAGCCGCAATTCTTGCAAACCCTGTGGGCCAGCTTGGGCTCATGGCACTGCGGGCAAGCCACGATGCCGGGGATGGAAAGCTTCCAGTTGCTGCTCCTGCGTGAATCACGCCTCGCCTTGGATGTTTTTCTCTTGGGGACCGCCATTTGTCACACCTCCTTATCCTCGTTAAACAGCGCCTTGAGCTTAGCGAATGGGTTATCGTCCTCCGCTTCCTGCTCACAGGAACACTGTACTGTATTCAAATCGCACCCGCATACCGGGCACAGTCCGCGGCAATCATCTTTGCACAGAACATAGTTTTCCATGTTCAGCAATATGGTGTCGCGTACAAGATCGCTTAGGTCAAGTTCTTCTCCGCTGAACGGATAGGCGTCGCCGTCTTCCGGCGCGTTTTTTTCAAACCGCTCCTCAAACTCATGCGCAAACGGAACCGTAAGTTCTTTCGCACAGCGGGCGCATTCGCCCTTCAGCGCCGTTTTGACGCTGCCTGAGGTTTCAAAGCCGCTCCCGTCGAAAACATAGTTTACCTCAACCGTTACATCATCCGCAAAGCGAATCCACCGGCCGGGATACTCAATGTCCTCTATCCTTTCGCAAAGAACCGCGTGCCCTTCGCGCCCGGGAAGCTTAAGCTCCGTTGCCACGTTCAACTTCATAAAAAGTCAACCTCGTCTATTTTATCCGTTGCGATATCGTTTGTCAACAATATCTTGTATCAAAAGCACCGTTTTTTGCGGGTATTTTGCTTATTTGGCGGTAAGGGCAGCCGTATCGCGGGCAATCATCATCTCTTCGTCGGTCGGGATGACGAAAACCTTCACGCGGCTGGTGGGCTTGGAAATCTCCGCTTCCTCGCCGCGGGGGCAGGAATTGTTGAAGTCGAAATCAACGTCAACGCCCAGATATTCAAGGCCGCTGAGAACCTTTTCGCGCACGCCGCGGTCGTTTTCGCCAACGCCTGCGGTGAATACTATCGCGTCAACTCCGCCAAGGGCGGCAGCGTATGCGCCGATGTACTTCTTTACCTTGTAGCAGAAGGTGTCAAGCGCAAGTTGGGCGCGCTCGTTACCGTTGTTGGCCGCTTCTTCCAAATCGCGGAAGTCGCTGGATACGCCGGAAATGCCGAGCATACCGCTCTTCTTGTTCAGGTAGTTGTCTATACCCTTCTTGTCAAGGTTCAGCCTTTCCATCAGGTAAGTAACAATAGCGGGGTCCATATCGCCGCAACGGGTGCCCATGGGTACGCCTTCAAGGGGAGTAAGGCCCATGGAGGTATCCACGCACTTGCCGCCCTTTATGGCGGAAATGCTGGAACCGTTGCCCAGATGGCAGGTGATTATGCGGGTGTCTTCCTTGGGCATGTCCAGTTTGGTCAGCGCGCGCTGAGAAACATACATATGGGAAGTGCCATGGAAACCGTAACGGCGAACCATGTGCTCCTTGTATGCTTCATAGGGCAGGCCGTACAGGAATGCCTTAGGGGGCATGGTCTGATGGAAAGCGGTATCGAACACGCCTACCATCGGGGTGTTGGGCATTATGGCCTGGCAGGCGCGCACACCCATCAAATTGGCGGGGTTGTGCAGCGGAGCCAGCGGAGTGAGAACTTCCATTTCTTTTATAAGTTCATCAGTGATTATGACGGACTTATTGAACTTTTCGCCGCCGTGTACAAGGCGATGGCCAACGGCATCTATCTCGTCCATGCTCTTCACTACGCCGATTTCTGGATCGACCAGCGCATCCAGCACCATGCGGATGGCGTCGGTATGATCCTTCATGTCCTGCTTGAACTCGAACTTACCCTTGCCTTCAGGCTTATAGGTAAGCATGGAGCCTTCTATGCCGATGCGCTCGCAAAGGCCCTTAGCGATAACTTCGCCGTTGTCAACGTTGATAAGCTGATATTTGAGTGAAGAGCTTCCCGCGTTTATAACAAGAACTTTCATTTTTATCTCCATCCTTATATTATTTAATAGCCTGCGCCTGAACAGCGGTTATAGCGACCACGGAAACTATGTCCGCAATGCTGCATCCGCGGGACAGATCGTTGATGGGCTTTGCGAAGCCCTGGGACACGGGGCCTACAGCCTCGGCACCAGCAAGACGCTGCACCAGCTTATAGCCGATGTTGCCCGCCTGCAGATCGGGGAATATAAGCACGTTGGCATGGCCGGCAACCTTGCTGCCGGGAGCCTTGAGCGCGGCAACCTTGGGAACCATGGCGGCATCCGCCTGAAGTTCGCCGTCAACATCCAAATCGGGCGCAAGTTCCTTCACCTTGGCAAGCGCTGCGGTGACCTTGTCTACGTTCTCGTGCTTGGCGCTGCCCTTGGTAGAGAATGAAAGCATGGCTACCTTCGGATCCATACCGAGCAGGGTCTTTGCGGTGTTGGCGGTGGCAATGGCTATGGAGGCCAGCTCATCGGGATTGGGGTTGATGTTTATGGCGCAGTCGCCGAACAGCATAAGGCCATTATCGCCGTATTCTTTATTGGGTATTTCCATTATGAAGCAGCTGGAAATGGTGTTGATGCCCTTGGCCATCTTTATTATCTGGAGGCCCGGCCTAAGTGTGTTGCCGGTGGTGTTTATTGCGCCGGAAACCATGCCGTCCGCCTTGCCTTCCTTTATCATCATGCAGGCATAGAACAGCGTGTTCTTTATGGTTTCGCGGGCCTTTTCGGGGGTCATGCCCTTGGCCTTGCGCAGCTCGTAAAAGCCGTTTGCATAATGCTCGAAATCGGGATCGGTAAGAGGATTGATTATGTCTATACCGCAGAGGCATACGTTGAATTTCTCCGCAACCTTCTTTATCTCTTCCTCATCGCCGAGCAGCGTGACCTTTGCGATCTTCTCATCGGTAATTATCCTTGCGGCCTGAACGGTGCGCTCCTCGCTGCCTTCTGGAAGCAGAATGTGCTTCACGTCCGCTTTAGCCTTCTCTTTAATGCTGTCCAACACTGACATTTTAGTTTGCTCCTTTCAAAAAAAGCGTATAACTTCTGGCCTCAGGCCACAACTATGTATTATAGCACCTTTTTTGCTTATATCATAGCCATTATTGGGATTTGTGACGTTTTTTATTCAAAAAGCATACATTGCATGATATAATCGGGTAATAAACCGCTTGGGAGTCAATGTGTTATGACGCGCTGCACGGGCATAATTGCCGAATACAATCCATTCCATAACGGCCACCGCTTTCATATTGAGCGTACAAAGGCGCAAAACGGCGGCCGACCCGTTATAGTTGCCATGAGCGGCTGGTTTGTGCAGCGCGGCGATATTGCGGCATACGATCCGTATATCCGCGCCAAATGGGCGCTCGAGAACGGAGCGGACATAGTGCTGATGCTGCCGGTCATGTTCTCCATGGCTCAGGCGGAAAGGTTCGCTGTGGGCGGCGTAAGCCTGCTCAGCTCCACAGGAATAGTCGATTCGCTCTCCTTCGGCGCAGAATGCGGAGACGCGGCAGTTCTCGTCCGTATGGCCGAATCGTTAAAAGCTGAGTCCGCCGAATATAAGGCCGCGCTTGCATCCGTCCTATCCTCCGGCAAAAGCTTTCCCGCCGCGCGCTCCGCAGCGTTATGCGCAACGCTCGGCGAAGATAACGCCCGCATTCTGTCCTGCGCAAATAACATACTGGGCATTGAATACATAAGCGCCATAGCCAAGCTGAATGCTCCCGTCACTCCTATGGCCGTAATGCGCACGGGCGCGCAGCACGATTCGGCAGACGCCGAAAACGGCAGCATGAGCGCATCCGCAATCCGCACAGCACTTTTGGGCGGCAATGCCGGCGCCATACGCCACACCGTTCCTCAAAGTGTATACAGCGCAGTCGCTGATTTGAGTGTAATGAACATTGAATCCCTGTCTCAGGCCGCTATATATGCGCTGCGCCGGCTCAGCCCAAGCTGCATCGCCGCCCTGCCCGATGTTGCGGAAGGGCTTGAGAATGCAATATGTTCCGCATGTCGTGAAAGCAGCGGCTTTGCCGAACTCACCATGAATATAAAGAGCAAGCGATACACGCTTTCCCGCATACGCAGAATATGCATAAATGCGCTGCTTGGCATAACAAAAAGCGACTATGCGCGCCATCTGCTGCCGGAATATATTCGCGTGCTCGGCGCGCGCCGCGAAGCATTGCCGCTGATAGGTGAAATGGCAAAAAAGGCCTCGCTCCCCCTCGTTGCCTGCCGCGCGGATTATGATAAGCTCAGCGAAAGTGCCAAAGCCGCCTTTGAAAAGGATATTTTTGCAGCAGAAGCCGCGCAGCTAAACGGCAAAGCGATAAGCGAATTCAAAAGAAAGTTTATAATAGTCTAAATACTCCCATCCATCTGTTCATACATTATAGCATGAGCAGAAAAATAGTCTTTTCGTTATGCGTGCTGCTTTGCGGCGCGCTTATAGCATTGAATGGCGAAGCGGCCGAGGCTGCACGCAGCGGCTTCGCCCTGTGGCAAAACAGCGTTATGCCTGCGTTGCTGCCGTTTTTTGTATGCACGGGGCTTATGCGCAAGCTTGGGCTTATAAGTCTTGGCAATCCGGCGGCGCTTATGGCGCTTTCCTTCATTTCCGGCGCGCCGGGCGGGGCAAGGCTTTGCGCCGGAATATACGGCGACGGCACTCAGGATAATACAGTAATGGCCGCCTCTCTCAATGCACTCAGTCCCATGTTCATTACAGGCGCGTTTGCTTCATCCATGCTGCGCTGCCCTCAGGCCGCTATACCGATAGTTTCGGCACAGCTTATAGCCATGCTTGTTTTCTTTATAGCAGCCTTAAAAGCAACGCCCATGCCCGCGCACATTGAAGCGCGTGAGGAAAAAGCAAATGCCGGCGTGCTATTTGCCGCCAGCGTTACGGAAGCCGCAGCCTCGCTCATATCGATATGCGGCATGATAGTATTCTTTTCCGTTTTGATGCGTATGATGGAAATAACCGGCCTTCTGAGCATAATTGCTTGGCCGCTCAAGCAGCTTATACTGCTGCTCAATGGCCCCGGCCATGCGGCTGAAGTGATGATATGCGCCGCGGTGGAAGCCGCGACCGGCGCTAACCGCATAGCTGATGCTGCGCTCAGCTTACGGGAAGCCACGGCGCTTGCCGCATTCGCGTTCTCTTTCGGCGGGCTTTGCATAATGGCGCAGAGTATGATATTCATGCGTATAGATATAAAGAAGTATCTGATATGCAAGCTGGCGCAGGGCATGCTTGCCGCGCTGATAGCGTATCTGTTGTTCCCTCTCTGCTGCAATGGTGCGCAAAGCGTTACCGCGGAGCCGGAAATAATGGAGACATTAGGGCAAAACAGCCTTTCCGCCCTTGCTATACTTGTCTGCTCAATGGCGGCAATGGGCGCGGTAATGCTTATCTGCGCCGCTAAAGCAAGGTTGGAAAGGCTGAAAAACGCCGGTATTGAGCGGGATTAGAGCAGTATTACGCCCGCTTTCTCCGCTTCTTCCATGGTATGCTTATCCCATATGGAGGACTGCACTTCGCCTATATGCGCCTTTTCAAGCATGAACATGCAAAGACGGGACTGGCCTATACCGCCGCCGATAGTGAGCGGCAGTTCGCCATTGAGCAGCGCTTTATGGAACGGCAGCTCCGCACGCTCCTCGCAATGCGCCGCGGCAAGCTGCTTTTTCATTGATTCTTCGTCAACCCTTATGCCCATGCTGGATATTTCAAATTCGCTGTCCAGCACGCTGTTATAAAGTATTATGTCGCCGTTGAGTTCCCAATCGTCGTAGTCAGGCGCGCGGCCGTCATGCGGTTCGCCGTTTGAAAGCGCTCCGCCTATTTTTTCAACGAATATGGTGCCGTGTTCCTTGGCAAAAAGATATTCTCGCTCCTTGGCAGTCTTATCCGGATACATATCCAGCAACTCTTGGCTGGTTACGAACGTTACTTCGCGGTTCATCTGCGCATTAAGCACAGGATACTTCGCCTGCACAACGGCCAGCGTATAGCCAACCGCTTCCACTATCGAACGCACCGTGCGCTCAAGATACGCCCTGTTCCTATCCTGTCTGGTTATCACCTTTTCCCAGTCCCACTGGTCAACGTATATTGAATGCAGATTATCCAGCCTTTCGTCCCTGCGGATAGCGTTCATGTCCGTATAGAGGCCGCGGCCCTCATGAAAATCATAACGTTTCAGCGCATATCGCTTCCATTTTGCCAGCGAATGCACCACCTCCGCATCCCTTCCGGTTGCGGGCGCGTCAAAGCGCACGGGGCGTTCCACGCCGTTAAGGTTATCGTTCAGGCCCGTGTCCGGGTATACGAACAGCGGCGCGGATACGCGCTTCAGGTTCAGCACACCCGAAAGCGCTTCCTGAAACGTGGCCTTTATCAGCGCAATAGCGTTTTGCGTGTCATAAAGGTTCAACTTGGTTTTGTACCCTTCGGGTATGGTCGTTTGCAGCATTGCCATGGTACTTTGTCTCCTTATAAAAAAATAAGCGGCGCTATTCGCGCCGCGGTTTATCATCGTTTATGCGAATTATTCTTCGTCGTCGAAATCATCGTCGTCGAAGTCGATATTCTTCTTTTTCTTTCCAAACAGTTTGCCAAAGAATCCGCCCTTTTCTTCCTCTTCTTCGTCGTCCTCGTACTCGTCCTCTTCCTCGTCGTCAATGGGCTTGGACTTCATCTTGGCCGTATGGGTATGCTTCTTGGGTTCTTCGGCTACGGTTTCTTCCTCTGCCGCGTTTACATTGCCGTTTTCGTTTTCGGCTGCAGGCTCGGCAGAGGACTGATTATTGGCTTTAGCAGTATTCCTCGCATCAAGGTCTTTTCGGTTTATAGCAACAAGCTGACGGTACTCATTAAGGAAGTTTTCAAGATCCTTAAGAACATCGTCCGCATAGCACTTAGCATTTTCAAACACAAGGCCGGCGTTCGCTTCCGCCTTCTGTGCAAGCAGCTTCGCACGGCGCTGCGCTTCCTGATATATCTCGTCCTCGGATACGAGCCTTTCGTATTCGCTGCGCGCCTTTTCTATTATGTCGGCCGCCTTCTGCTTAGCGTCGGCCACTATCTTGTCGCCGTCAGTTTCAGCCTGGCTCACAACGTCCCTGGCGTGCTCGTCAGCATTGTCTATCATGGACTGCGCGTCAACTATAACGCTGTTGGCCCTGCGGATATCCTCGGGTATGGTAACCTTAAGATCGCCCAGCAGATCCATCATTTCTTCAACGTCTATCACGCGCTTGTTCGCTCCGCCTATTTTGGGGCGGGGGCTGTTTTCAACCATGTCCTCTATCTGGCCTATAATGGTAAAAATCTGCATATTCTGGATGTTATTGCTCATTTCTTCTCAACCTTTCCAAGGATGTATTCAGATATTTCATTCGGCACCAGCGCGCCGATATCCGCACCGTATTTCATCAATTCGCGCACCGCGCTTGAGCTTATATGCACATGCGCCGCATCGCACGCAAGATACACCGTCTGCACCTCCGGCGCAAGACGCTTATTAAAGTACTCCATATTGGTTTCAAACTCATAATCGTCATATGAGCGAAGCCCGCGTACTATAAACCTTGCGTCATGCTTACGCGCACATTCAACGGTAAGCCCGCTGAAGCTGTCCGCTGCCGCATTCTTTATCCCCTCCGCCTCTATCACGCGGTTTATAAGCATAACCCGTTCTTCATCGCCGAACAGATAATGCTTGACGGGATTTGGTATAACGCACACGGTAACATGATCGAATATTTCGCATGCCCGCTTGAGTATATCAAGATGCCCAACCGTAAACGGATCGAAGCTTCCCGGGAAAACAGCGTTTTTCATTCTTCTCCTTCCAGCCTGTAAAAGGACAGCGCGGTGTCGCGGTATATTCGCCTGTCATAAAGCACAAGCGCCCCCGTATCCACCGGCGCAATATGCGCATCATGCTCTGCTATTACCATCGCGCCATCATTCAATATGCCCGCTGTACTAAGCTCCTTCAGCGCCTTTTCCATAAGCCCGGCCCTATACGGCGGGTCAAGGAACACAATATCGAACCGCCTTGCCGAAAGCGAGCGTATGGCCTGGGCAAAGTCCACGTTCATAACGACCGACTTCTGCCCAAAGCCCAGCTTTTCAACGTTTGCGCGTATCACCCTTACCGCATCGCGGGACATATCGTTAAACGCCGCAAAGCTTGCCCCGCGGCTGAGCGCCTCAAGCCCCAGATTGCCTGACCCCGCAAAAAGATCAAGCACGGTTTTGCCGTGAAGCCGGAACTGTATTATGCCGAAAAGCGATTCCTTTACCCTGTCCAGCGTAGGACGGGTATCCATTCCCTTCGGCGCGAGTATGGGCCGTCCCTTGCAGGAGCCTGCGATTATGCGCACACAAACCTCCAATAAGGACTTATCTTTAGTATTTTAGCATTATACCATACCAAGTTACAAGCATAAATCCTCTCCGGGACCGATTTTTTACAAATAATACGCTATTGGGGCCGAAAAATCAAGCGTTGTTTGCCCATATCGGCTACTTATATCAAATTGGAATGAACGTATTTCCGTTTTTTATATGGTTGTTTATTCTTCCTGCGCATACCGGCAGCCGCACTTGGCTTTGCCTGTGCGTGAAAACACCGCCGCCTTCCATACATGCCCATCGCCGCATTTCCACCACACACGCTTATGACTTCCAGGCGACACCATATTTGGTGTAAGGTTCCCGTTAAGTTCTCCGTCCCACTGCGCGGCAATATTCGGATATACCGTTGCAAGATCATTAAACCCGCTCAATATGCGTTTCCCGGCGCAATATGGGCATGCTGAATTCTGAGTTGTCCGCGCCGCTATTACAGCCTGCCATTCATGCCCCGCTTTGCATCTCCACCATACTTTTTTGTTGCTATATGCTGTTACCATGTTTGGCATAAGGTTGCCGTTTCGCTGCGTGTTCCATTCCTCCGCTATTTTCGGATACATTGTACTTAAATAATTTATGCCGCTTTGCACGCTTTTCCCTGCACAAATTGGGCATCCATTCCCATTGGTGCGGCTTATTATCCTTGCCTGCCATGAATGTCCATTTTCGCAGCGCCACCATACGCGCTTATGACTGCCAGCCGCCACATTTTCCGCCGTCAGAGGCGCATTCTTCTCGGCATCCCATTCCGCCAGCAGACCCTGCTTACCTTTGGCAATGCAGCGATTATACAAGCTGTTCTTTGTACTCATCATATTTTGTTTTTAATTATAGTGCTAAATTCAGCCATATAACTATCGCAATACCAACACAGCGCATCGGGAACAACATTTTGCGATTGCGTTACTGCAATGCAAACCGGACAAAGTATCTTCTTAGCACATGAAGAGCACTTTTCAGGAAGCATCTGTGCTTTTATTGTTTGCTCAAAATCTGTCCAAATCTGTGTAAAGTTTGCTTTTCTTAGCGATGTGCCCAAATGCGGCAGCATTCCGCATGGTAGCATATGCCCATCCCATGTTATCCAGAACGCGCTCCGTCCCGCCATGCATTTAGCAGCACGACTTTCCTGCGGCTGTGCAACTGCATCGGCGCTTATGTTAGCAAGTATCTCCGCACGTCGCTGTCTTCTGTTACTATCCATTGTTATGCTGTCGAATGCCGCACCAAGTTTTCCATGTTCTTCAGGCGTAAGAACGCAGGTGGAGTTTTCTTTCCTGCCGCAGCGTACCGGCGGAAAAAGGTAACTCGTCATACGTATAGGTATATTGTTCTTCTTAGCAAAAGCAACAATATCTTCCATATCTGTAGCGTTATTGCGGGTAAACGTTGTGTTTATACAAACGGGTAGTCCGGAGTCCTTCAGCATACGAACGCCTTGAAAAGCGGCCCGATATCCCGCCGCATTACCGCATACCTTCTCATATGTATCCGCGCTTGCGCCATATAAAGTCACATTGATTCTTTCCGGAGGATGCTCAACAAAGCATTTAACCACGTTTTCACTAACCAGCGTGGCATTTGTATTCAGCGACATAATAACGCCCATTTTTGCCATGGATGTATAAATATCTGTAAAGTCTTCCCTGAGCAGCGGTTCTCCGCCTGTGATAAGCAGATACACCATTCCGGCATCCACAGCCTGCTTGCCAAGCGATAGCCATTCGCCTGCCGTAAGCTCCTGACCAAACACAGCTTCTTCGGCAGGGGACATCCGGATATAGCACATTTCACAAGACAGATTGCAGCGCGGAGTCAGTTCAAATGTGCCGCTGACGGGGATATGATTGATCGCAGCTTTCTGAAAAACATATTTTTTGATATTCATAATCCTCTTCTATCGCAAATGCGGACTTCCCCAAGGAAAAGGAAGCCCGCATTTCTGTGTGCCTTATCTTACAATAACGTCAATTGATCTGCTATCCGGTGAGCGAACGCCATCGGCGTTGACTGCGTAAAACGTATAAGTATGCTCGCCCTTCACCTCGGCATTGAGGCAAATCTTAGCACCCTCCTTTACATATTTCAGCCGTGCACTGCTGAGCAGAGCAAGTGCCCGCAACTCCACCCTTTGTCCGTTCTCGTCATAGACCTCATAGCCAGTAATGTTCAAATCTTTGCGAACATAAGCAGTGAAAATAAAGCCCTTTCCCTGAAGTGCTTTATTTGATTTAACTGCCAACGACAAAAACCAATCCTCATCATTAGAAGCAATCTTGTCCGCTCCACGAAGCTGGTCGTGCAGATAGGCGAGACGATTCGCTGCTGCGTCGATCTCATCCTGCGTGGGATTACTGCTGTTCCGGAGTTCACGGGCTGTCTCTGCATAAACCTGATATGCAGTGTAGGTTTCCACAGTATAATCCGCTCCGTTCGTGCTGTCAAAGATTGAAAGTTCTTCATCAAGTGCAGTAAAATCTACTGTGACAAGCAGTTCCAGCGCTGCCCGTGCTGTCTGGATTGCAGATACCGCATTGTCAACATCTTCCTGTGTTGGCTTCTTTGCAGCAAGTAATGCCCTGCCGCTGTTCACTGCGGCAGTATACTTTTCAAAGCTTACTTCTGTATAAAGCGCTGCATCCATGTTTTTATACTCGGCAATGGCAGCTTCCAGCGCGGTCATATCCGGTGCAATATACTGCTTGACCTCCGGCGCGGCAGGAAGATTCGTGGGCACATCGCCAATTAACTTCAGAAGCTGCTGCGCAGAAGAGTAGCTTACCGTGCTGTTCAGGTCGGCATCCCATGCTTTGGCGCCATTTACACGCAAGCAGGGAAGAATTCCAGCCTTGACAGTGGCTGCTGATTCCGTGCTGGGATGATCGCACCAAACACAGAATGCGCTTCCCTTTACATTGGTGTTCCCGATGGCAATATTTGAACCAGTGCCGCCGTAAGTAGTAAAGACATTCGGCGCCCAGTTTTCATAGATACGCTGTGGGGTAATGCCCTTATAACCGCTTCCGTCATGCGCTTGTCCCAAGACGTAATAGTTATAGTCGTTCAGAAAATTGTACGCCTTATATCCAGCGTTCAGATATGTCCAGATGTTGTTTGCAGTTGGCAACCAATACTGGATCTCCATCCCCGGATTTAGCGTCACCACCTTTCTCCAGCCGGTGTCGGCAGATCGTAAGGCGTCATCGTTCCACATGCGGATAGAGGTATAGCCATATCCCTTTACCAGATCATAAATGTCGTTCATGTAATACATAAACGCATCATAAGCCACAGCTTTTTCGTTGCCGCTGCGATCCTGCGCATAGGTTTTCCAGTGGTCGAGCTGTTTCCACTTGGAGACTGAAGCAAGCGATGCGCCCCAGCCTAACAGCTCATCTCCACCGATGTCGAACTTGGTGCAGCCCAACTCCTTGAAGAAGGAAGCATATTCTGCATAGAGGTTCTTGGCAAAAGTCACAGCCTCCGTGTTTGAGATATCAATACCACGGGAATAGTTCTTTTGCGCAGTTTCCGGACCGGAGCCTTGGACGATAGCCGTCTTTCCATTGTAATGGTAGTAGTTGCCGATATCCGTACCATACTTGGCGTTGTACTTCTTAACGGCGTAGTTCATATGACCGGGACTGTCAAGGGAAGGAATGATCTCCACATGATAGAGCTTCGCCACCGCCGCGATTTCGCGCATTTCATCCTGCGTGATATATTTGCCATTGTCTGCGGCAACGCCATAAGATGCGCCGCCAACGCACAGAGTGTTGTCGCCGCCGGCAAGCCAAGGATAGGTTTTGCTTTCCAGCCTGAAACCCATTTCTTCGGAAAAATGCAGATATATCGCGTTCATGTTCGACCACGATATTTCGCGTATCATATCCTTGATCCAGTCAGGGGAGTAGTATTTCCGCCCGCAGTCAAGGAAGAAAGCACGTTCCGGATAGTCCGGCTTTACTGTGACGCCATTTGCTTTACTAAAGCCTGTACGAGCAAGCAAAGCCTGCTCCACAAAGCGGCAGCCATAGAACAGGCCGTCCGCATCTGAAGCCTTTACAACAAGCTTTCCGCCGTTTATGGATATCTGATAACCTTCCGCCGCAATGCCAAGCGAAGCATCAAGCAGCAAAACTATGTCGTTATCTCCGGCCAACTCCTGCGCGCCATAGGATATACCAAGCGTGGACTGGGTAATTCCTTTAGCCTGCATTTCCTGCGCAAAAAGCTGTACCTGCGCTTTAAGGTCGGCATTATCTATATTCGAGTTTGCCGTTTCTACCCAATAGATTTCAGTATCATTACTTATGTTCCATTCACTGGCCGCAAATGCTGCCGCGGGGAACATAGTAACGATACAGAGCGCCGCCAAGGCTACCGCGGCAATACGATGGGGTATGTGTTTCATCATGTCTTTGATCCCTTCCACCAATGCGCCTTCAATTTTCCAGATATTTCAGCAGATAGTCTGCTGCCGTTTCGTCCGGGAGGCATGAAAAGCGTATCAGGTTTGTTTTATTCACTATGGATCCTACCTGATCCAACAGCTTCATGTTAAATTCGCGGTCCCACTCGCTTTTTACCGTTTCGCTGTATAGCAACAGAAACGCTTTCCTGCTATCCAGCCGCTCCGCACGGTTGTGCTTAGCCTTATCTATCATGCATATAGCGCGAACCGGCGCACTCTTATTTACATAAACGCCGGAACTGCCCGCAATTGGACTGCCATATGCTATGACTCCGCCATGCGTTGGCCGCAATATCACCTTGTCGCCGTTTAGTATTTCTGCGCCGCGCTTATCGTGCCATATGTCTGCCTGCGTGGATTTCCCGCCACCCGAAGGTGCAGAAAACAAATACGCTTCACCGCCGTATATCACCGCCGATGCATGCACCACTATGCGCCCATACTTCAGCAGCGGCCTTTCCATGGCCAAATACAGCAGCCAATTAGCATTGCGCGCAAAGCTTGCCGCAAAGGAAGCGGGTATTGCAATATGAACATCGTCCGCATTGCCGCCTGCCTCCGTGCGCACAACACATTCGCCTTCACTCAGGCGAAAGCGCCGCGCTATGTCCCCCTCGTTTACCGCGTAATCGTTCATGCCGCTCACATGAACCGTTATTGTGCAATCTTCCCTCCCGCCGGATTGCGCCGCCATGAACGGCCGGAAGCTCTCCGGCAAGTTCAGCGATATAGGAGACCTGATCTCAAGCATCAGGCCCCCTATCGTCATGTTATACTTGTAATCTCTTTGCTCCACTGTCAGGACGTGAACGCCGTCTGAACGTTGCTGTGGTAGCAAATTGTGTCATAACCTGGGAGTGTACCTTCGCCAACAGGAATGCCGCAACTTCCTTCGGCCGTAAAATAGCCTAATTCCATCAAGCTTTTCATGTCATCAAGGTTAGCACTGCACCCAACTGCCATAGGCTGGTCTATCATAAGCCTTTCCACGGTTATCATCGGCTTAACATAAGGTTTCTTCATTCTGAATCCCTCCTTACTTTATCGTGACAGTTATGGGCAGTATGTTCACCGAGCGCAGTCCGTTCGCATCGTATGCCATAACAGTGTAGTTGATAACCTCACCGCGGCTGCCGGTAACTGTCCAAACGGCTTTGAATGTAGCAACCCCATTTTTAGTGCTGGATGCTATTTTCTCAAATTCAACAACGTTTCCGTTTTCATCCATCACAACGAGCGTTTCTACCTCGCCGCTTACCTTAGCCGTCAGCATAGCCTTTTTGCCCGAAACAATGTTCGATGCCTTTAATCCAGCGTACTCCATCAGCAATTCTTCATTAACTTCCGGCTCGATAATGGGTTCCTCTATCGGCTCTTCAACAGGTTCTTGCGGTGCAAGCGCCCTGTAATGCTCCTGCATTGCCTTGAAAGCAGTCAGAGCAGGGCTGTTTTCGATAGCATTTGCAGCGGCAGCAGCCTTGGTTTCCTGTTCAATAAACCCAATCTTATAACCACTGATTTTCAGGTTGGTCAGTGCAAGGGCGCTGTAATTAAAGTCTCCGTCATTTGTTCCCACCATCAGCAGATAACGGTTGTTGGTTTGGTCATAATCAAGATTGGCAGGATCAATCTCGTAGTACTGTTCGGTGCCGCTATCGACTTGATATTTGTGGGTTCCATTGAGGATTGTATCTGCCGTACTGCCGTAGACCAGATCGACAGAAGCGGGACCCATGTCATAGTCTGCCTTGCGGTGCGCGCCAATCTGAATTGTGCGGGCATTTTGCTCCACATTGGCATCGGGATACAGGAAGAACGCAAGGAAGCTGTTGCTCGATTGTCCACACAGATACAACTCATTGTTGGGACCCAGCTTCAGGTACTGATCGACATCTTCGGCCTCACCCAATAGCTGCTCACCGTTTACATCTTCAATCAACGTTGTACCGGTCACAAGCTGCGTCTCATCTCCGGTGGTGGAGATATCTGCATAGATTGCCTTGCCATTGCCGATCAAAGATTTGATCTCATAGAATTTGGCGTGAACTTCATCGGGATTGTAGTAATCAGCATAATCGAGTCCTTCAAGCGGCTGATAAATACGGACGCCATCAATATAGAGAATTCTCGTTTTTGTTTCTGTACTGCCCGCCGCTTTCAATGTAACTTTGTATTCAGCAGCATCCATTCCGGTCACGGAGATGATGGGCACCTGATAAAGGTCGCCACCCTTGCTCTCCGTGATCACAGGGAACTGCTTGACAACGGTATAAGTTCCATCACCGTTCTTGCGTTCCACCTTCACGGAGACAACGGCGTACTGATTCTGCGTGGTGCGGCTGACGATCTCGAAGCCCGTTCCACGGAAATTAAAACTCATCACGTCTGCGGTTTCCTTGACCACCAGCGCACTAAGTGAGCCGTTAGAGCTGTCGCCGCCGCTGAGGCCGAGCTGCTGGTTCAGATAGTTGATGACCTCCTGCTGATAGGCGTTTAGGTCAGAGGTGTCCAACACCAGCGTATATTCAGTCCCCTTATCCTCCTGATAGTTGGGATCGGAGCCGTAGGGGCTGTCCTGATCCGCGCTCTGCTCGTTACCCTCAGAATCATTGGTCTTATAGTGAGCCCAGCCGTTTTCGCCCTCATTGATGTAGGTGATACCGGGGAAATCATCCTCGTAGTACACCACATTGGCGGGAACGACCTTGATAGTCTCCTCCATCACAACGCCGGTCTTGGTGGTAACACTGGAAGCGCCGTTCTCAAGCACCTGCACCTTGATCTTCACGGAATCCTCGCCGTTCATGAAGCTGTTCATGGTGTACTTAAGTGAAGTCGCGTTAGTTTCTGTTCCGTAGGCAAACGTGCCGTAATACTCGATCGCACTTCCATCGGTGATACCCAGTGTGCTGGCAGTGGTGGGATACTTATTCTCAGCAAGGCTGAGCGTATCGTTGACCATCAGGCCAAAGTCTGCACCATTCAGCTCCACCGGCAGACTGTAATCCAGAACATAGATGTTGTCTGCGACATCATAGCTGTAAATGGTAACGGCCACGGGGCCATAGTTGCCCACCTTATAGTAATAGGTGTCGGAGCCGGTCTTGGTGCCGGTGTAAGTGATGCCGTCAGCAGTGACTTTAGCGTTCTCGTTGACAGCAGTGCTGTCGGTCTTGCCGTTGGGGCCGCAGAGCTGGATATCCGTGCCAGGATTGGTGACGCCCGCCTTGGTAACGGCCTCGATCAGTTCAGCTTTGGTGGCAGTCACGCCCTTGCCCATCCACTCGTAATAGTGGATGCCATCGTACACGAATTCCTGCTTCTGCACCGTGCAGGTAGCGATACCGTTCAGCGTCTTATGGGAGGCATTTTCACCCTTGGAAATTGCCGTGGTGTAGACCGTGTTGGTGAACTTGTTGTCAGTCCACTTTCCATCGGGGATCGTATAGTTAAAGCCGAAGATGGAGATCGTATCGCCAATCTCAAGACCGTTCATTAATAGGGCTTTCAGCCCGTCCTCGGTCAGTTCACCGGCAGAATAAGATGCCTTTGTAATGCCGTCCTTCCCAACAACACTGGCATAAAGGTCGGTGATCGCGGTCGCACGGTTCAGGCTGATTGCATCTTTGCTGAGGGAAACACCAATATCGTTATCCTTGAACGTCAGTTCTTCAACTTTGGCGTCACCGTTATTGGTGAGCCTGAACTGATAGCGGACAGGCTCGTTAGCGTCCGCAAAGCCGTAGTTGCCCACGTTTACGCCGTTCTGATAGGCATTCTTTTCGGTCAGCATGGAGGGATCAACGATTTTGATGTTGGTGTCAATGCCAAAATTGGCCGCTGTGCCATGACGCTCCATGTAATAGAAGTCAAAGTCGTAAACCTGACCGTCCTTCAGTTCGCAAAGAGTTTTGACATCATTGAGCTTGATTCCGCACTTGGAGATGGCGTGACCGCCGCCCATGTCCAGTACGCGGACGCCGTTAATGTATAGATACACATCATCATCGCCGGTAAAGTTGAAGAACAGATTATCATCCTCATAGAAGATGAACTGTGCGTGTCCCTCCAGCGTCAGATTGTAGTTTGTGTTATTGTAATAGTGCGTAATGTCGGTCTGGTTTGGGTCAACAACTTCAAGATATTTGTTTCCGTTGTTTCCGAAATACTTCCCACCGATCGGATCAAACCGATTTTCCGCCTGCAGGTTACCACGGACATAGGTCGTGCCTGCTCTGGTAGTGACATGATCCGTCTGGCTGTTGTAAATCACACCGCTGCCGGTGTCATAAACGCTTCCATCGTAGGCGGAATTGTAAACATAATGGTCGTCTTTCTTGACAAGGTTGATTTTGTGATATTCCGTCACCGTCTGCCCATACCCAGAGTTATCGCTGTACAGATTTTGCAGCAGGAAGTAGGCGGCGTCATAATAGGTGCGGCAATCCTTTGCCTCGGCAAGCACCTTGCTTTCGGTATCCGCCATGCTGCCCAGCCCGCCATTGATACACTGGCGGAAGACCTCTGCCAGATCACGGGTTGCGCTGCCGGTGTTGCCAACATAGTTGTTATTGTTGTCAAACAGCTTGGTTCCCATGACATACCACATGTTATAAGAACCGTCGCTGTTCTTCCATTTTTCCGGGAGCGTCTTTTGCATGTACTGTGCGATGTACCCAACCGTTGCCTCCGTATAAACCGGCTTTTTGTCTGCGCCGAGCATAGCCTCAACAAGGTTTGTACGAACGTAGCATCCATAGAGCGTTTGCGCTGCTCCACTGTTTAAGGTAGACTGCGAAGGAACCAGAGTTTCTGGTGTAGCGCCCCATTTTCCGTTCTGCACCACCTGTGTTCCCGCAATGTCCATGCCCTGAAAATGGGAAGCAGTATCAGTAGCCAGCAAGCCATAACCTTTCGTGTTGCCATGATGATAGGTTCCAGAACCATTAAGGGTCTCCACTGTGATAGTTGAACTGGTATATGTGATTTTGTAATTGCTCTTATTTGAATCGGTGATAACATTAAATGCGTTCCATGCGGTTTTATCTGAGCCATTGGCATATGCCCATATAGCATAACAACCAGAGGTCATATTATCCTTATATGTACCACTGCTGGCAGTTCCCTTAGATGTTCCACTCGGGATTACTTTTTTGACACTGCCATCACTGTTGCAGATAATGCAATGCCAATAGTAGGCTGCTGCTGCCCAACTGTTGTAGCCATATGTTGTTACACGGGCATAAGTATAGTTATCATCTAACCATTTTGCTGGATTAGTACCTCTGCTGGAATAGGTAACTTTTCCAGTAATGGTTCCTGTCTGCCCCATGTCGTTCCACTCGAACAGCATGCCGTCCGCCGCATAATCGCGGATGGTGATGGGGAGGGAAACATATTCATCCCCCGGCCCCTTTGTGTTTTCCGCATACGCGGTGACGCCCATGAACGGAATCATGGTAAAGGCCATGACCGCAGACAGGAGCGCCGCTAATATCCGTTTCTTCATTTTGCATCCTCCGTTATGTCAATAAAATCATGTTCTCCCAGTTCCCTGAGGAACTCCTCTATGTCCCCTTCGGCTTTCTCAGCACATACGTCGTATTCCGCAAGTACCGCCTGCACCAATTCACCAAAGGTCTGCGCCTTAGCCAGCTTGTCCCATATAAACTGCCCTGTCGGGCTGAGCAGCGCCACCTGATTGGCGTTTATCGCTTCTCTTCCTATGGGTATCACCAGACTGTCGCCGCAAAGATCGCGCACGCAGTAGCCGTCCTTAATGCGGTAATGCACCGCATCACTCCGCCGCGCCACGCGCCGTCCGTCCGCCTCCAAACAAACATCCCCTCCTTGATGTTTAGCTTTCGCCAGAATAAATCGCCTAAAGGTGCATACACTATATCCTGAGTTTTGGCCGTTCCCGCTTTCGCTGAGTTCTTCCGTAAAGGATAAATCCGCATACTCCTAAATATAGATGATTTTACAACAAACAGGCGGCTTTTGCAATAGTTCAGCGTTACGTTTTGCCATTTTCGCGTCGTAATCACTTATGCATATTGACTTATGGTGCCAAAACTCATAATTAACGGTAAAAATGCGAACTGCTGCGCAATCGGATGAGCAGTCCGCAAAAGCGTTGTTAGGAGGAATCCAAGTATGGCTAAAGGTTAAAACATATTCAAACGGAAGGATAGACGCTGGGAGGCGCGTTACGGCAAAGGGTACGACGGCGAAATATGTGCATTAAGGTGGGGTAACATAAACCTGACGGATAATACAATATACGTACATGCAACCATGCAGCGGCTAAAAAGCTTTTCTAATAGTGGTAGCAAAACGCAAATTGTTATAGGCACGCCAAAGAGTGAGAAGTCAATGCGCATAATACCGCTGACAGAACAGGCTGCATCTCTATGCGGGCAAATGATGCAACGATCGCCTTCGGCATTTGTGCTTACAGGAACAAACAGCTACATGGAACCGCGTTCATTGCAGTACAGATTAAAGAAATACACAACCGCCTGCGGTCTTGACGGTGTGCATTTCCATACATTGCGGCATACGTTTGCGACGCATTGCGTGGAAGTAGGGTTCGATGTAAAAACATTAAGCGAAATACTCGGCCATTCATCAACTACCGTAACGCTTAATCGCTATGTACATTCTTCAACGGAGCTAAAACACGCCAATATGGAAAAGTTCAGTACGATAGGAATGTAGGCTCAGCAGTCATGCTGCGCAGTCAATCATCAAAACAATGTAGCAAATTAGGCGAAAATGATAGCTGTATCCTTTATGGAAGAACTCAGCAAAAAGTGCAAGCAATATTCAAACCGCATGTGATTATTTAACAATAAAAAGGCATCCGTCGTTTGTTTAACAGATGCCTTTTGTTATGTGCTTTTTATGCGGTTTTATGCTTCCTCGTGCGCCACTTTGCCGTTCACCAGCGTGAGCACGCAGCGGGAGCGGAAATCGAACGGGTGGCCGCTGAACACGGCTATGTCCGCATCCTTGCCTACTTCTATGGAGCCTACCCTGTCCGCTATGCCGGTTATCTTGGCCGCGTTTATGGTTATGGCCTTGAGTGCGCCTTCCTCGCTTGCGCCTTCGCGCACGGCAATGGCTGTGCATATTGGCAGATACTGTTCCGGTGTAACGGGGTGATCTGTCATCATTGCGTATTCTATACCCGCCTGCTCCAGCACCTTAGGTGCCTTGAAGGAAAGGTTCTTCAGCTCTATCTTGCTGCGGTCGGTAAGCAGCGGCCCAACTATTATGCCTTCGCAGTCCTCACCGAGTGCCTCTTTAAGCTTATCGGTTATAAGATATCCTTCCGTGCAATGGTCAAGCGTGTAGCGCAGCTTAAATTCGCGGCATATGCGTATGGCGGTAAGTATATCGTCAGCACGGTGCGCATGTATCTTCATGGGCAGTTCGCGGCGTATCACGCGCGCCAGTATCTCCTTGCCAAGATTTCTTTCGGGCATTTTTTCGGGGTCCGCCTTGCCCCTTTCAAGCTTTTCGTTGTATTCCTGCGCCTCTATCAGCGCCTTGCGCATAAGGGCGGCCGTAGCCATTCTGGTAGACGGTGTCTGGTTCTTCCCATTATATACCCGCTTGGGGTTTTCGCCAAAGGCTGCCTTTACGGCCACGGGAAAGCGCAGTACCATGTCTTCTACACTGTCGCCATATGTCTTTATCGCCACGAACTGTCCGCCTATAACATTTGCGCTGCCGGGGCCTGTCACGCAGGTGGTCACGCCGCCCGCAGCCGCTTCCTCAAAGCAGCGGTCGTATGGATTTATGGCGTCGATCGCCCTAAGCTCGGGAGTTATGGGGTTGGTGCATTCATTCCCGTCCGCGCCTTCAAAGCCCATCGCATCCTCCCACATGCCTATGTGGCAATGCGGGTCAACTATGCCGGGCATAACGGTCATGCCGGTAACGTCGCGCACTTCCGCATCGCTGTACGAAAGGCTCTGGCCCACGGCGACTATTTTGCCGTTTTCTATAGCCACGTCGCCCACGAACGCCGGGCCTGCCATTGTCATCACGTTTCCGTTTTTCAATAAGAGCATTTTTCTTTTCCTCCTTGAATTTGTTTATTCAAACAATTTGTTTACCGTTTGTTCAACCGCGTCCGTAACATCCCGCGCCATAAGCATGCGTTCCTTCAGCAGCGCCATCGCCTCTTCCGCGCTTGCCCCCAGCGTATACGCGCCCGCGCAGGCCGCACCGAACGTATCCAGCCCTTGGCTCAGCATGGCAAGCGTTATGCCGCTTAGCACATCCCCGCTGCCGCCCTTTGCAAGGCCGCTGTTGCCGTTTGTATTCAGCGCGATTTGCCCATCATGGCAGGCTATAACGCTTCGGTATGATTTCAGCAGCACCGTGCAGCCCCATTGTTTGGCATACTTTGCGGCCACTTCCGCCTGATTTTCTTTTATGTATGCCGTACTCAGCCCCGTAAGCCGCGCCATTTCGCCTATGTGCGGCGTAAGCACGGCCTTATCGTGCAGCATATTTGCAATATTCTCTATGCGGGAAAGCGCATTCAGCCCATCCGCATCTATCACGATCGGCTTTTTTGCCGCAAGCGCAAGCCGCACCGTGTTTTCAACCCCATTATCCTTACCCATGCCGGGTCCTACGCACAATGCGTTCGCTTCGGCAATATACGGCGCGATGAAGTTTTCGTCAAGCTCGTTCCATTTCTCGCCGCCGAACGCAATGCACATGCATTCAGGCACGCTGTAAAACGCCTGCCGCGCCCCGTTTGGCACAACGGCCTTCAGCGTGCCTACGCCCGCGCGCAGCGCTGCCGCCGCGCACATGAGCGCAGCCCCGCTCATCAGTTCGCTGCCCGCAATTATAAGCGCGCGGCCGTTATCTCCCTTATTAGCGGTCGGCTTTCTTTCGCCTATCAATGCCTTTATCTTTTCAAACGTTAGCTGTTCCATTTTTTATTCGCCATCCTCATCATCCGCGCAGGAGAAGTCCACATCATCGGCATTGTCGAATATCGTTTCCAGCGCGCACTTTGCCGCGTCGTATCCAAAGCCGCGGCCCATAAGCCGGCGCGTAACGCGCTGCTTACGCTCGTGTTCTTCAAGCGAGGCAAACTGAGCATCGAATTTTTTCGCCACGGCAAGCGCATTTTCCTGCTCCGTTTCGGGCGTTACGGCCTCAAGTGCAGCGTTTATAACATCCTTTGAAAGTTTATGCGCATATAGCTGCGTCCAAAGCTTTTTTCTGCTTATTGGCTTTGTAGCAAGGCGGGTCGCGATGAAATCAGCCGCATATTTCTCATCGTCAAGATATTTAAGCTCTATCAGCCTGCTTATAACCTGATTCACTTCGTATTCGCCATAGTTTAGTGAATCAAGCTTTTCCTCAACCTCGCGCACGGTGCGCGCCCTGTCTGAAAGGTAATCAAGCGCCGCATCCATCGGCGAGCTTGCAAGCCTGTTTTTCTTCATAAAAAATTCCTCCGCCGCCTTATCGTGGCCGTATTGCTATCTTTAATCATAATAAGCAAACGGCATTTTAGCAATACTAAACTTGCCCAATGATTCGCGGCACAGTAAAAATTGCCGCCGTCATTCGGCAAAAAAGATCTTGATTCAGGAGGAAAAAACATGACCCTTGACCAAAACGGCAATCCCCAGGCACAGGGCGCGGGGATGGACACGAAAAACCTGAGCATAATCCAGGACCAGATGCACCACGAAGCGCTTGCTTATAAAAAGTGCCGCGTATGCTCCGAATGGCTAAGCGATCAAACGCTTAAAGACATAGCCAACCGCGCAGCGCAGCACCACAAGCAGCATTTCGACTCGCTGGACAACTATCTGCGCAGCCATAGCTAAGAAGGAGGAACCACGCATGAACAGCACGTTTAATTCCCGCCCCAACATGAGTGAACAGGAGATTTTGAGCGATCTTCTTTCAAGCGAAAAGCAGCTGGTTAAAGAATACGCCAGCGACATAAGCGAATCCTCCTGCGCAAATTTGAGGGGTTTGCTTGCGAACAACCTTGTTGAATGCTCCGCGGATCAGCTTGCCATATTCGAGCAGATGAATCAGCGCGGCTTCTACAAAACCAAGCAGGCCCCGCAAAGCGACATCACAACCGCCAAGCAGGATATGGATACGCTCAGGCAGCAGACCGGTTTCTGAAATTAGGATCAGCGCCGCCTTGCGCGGCAAAAGATATCCCCCCGAGCCACTATCGGCACGGGGGATATTTCAATTCATTTCATATGCGCTTCCATCTTGCGCCGCCGGGTATATCCGTTATCTCTATGCCCTGCGCTTTAAGCTCATCGCGTATGCGGTCGGCCTCGGCAAAGTTCTTCGCCTTCTTCGCTTCGTAACGCGCCTGTATCTTCGCCGTCACTTCGGCGTCCTCGCTGCCTTCCTCAGCCAAAATGCTGTATACGCCGGCCGTGGGCTTTGCAGCCGCCGCGGCGCGCTTGCGTACCTCATCAGCCTTCTTTATAAGGTCAAGGCTCAGCACCTTGTCAAAATCATCCAGCAAGAACAGCTTCGTGGCATCGTTGGTCTTATATTTAAGCACATCGTAAAGCGCGGTAACGGCAAGGGACGTATTAAGGTCGTTGCCAAGGGCAGCGTTGAACCTTTCCCTCAGCACCGCAACGGCTTCGTTATCTATTTCGCCGCCGTCGTTCTTCAGCGCCGCTACCTTTGCAATAAGCTTTTGGTATGTTCCCGCAGCGTTATCAAGGTTTTCCCATGTAAACACAAGATTGCGCCTGTAATGGCTCTGCAGGCAGAACAGGCGATAGCACAGCGGATCGTAGCCCTTTTCTTCAAGTAGGGATACGGTAAGGAACTCTCCCTTTGATTTGGACATTTTTCCGCTTGCGGTATTCAGATGCATAACGTGCATCCAATATTTGCACCAAGGATGACCAATGTAGCTTTCGGACTGCGCTATTTCGTTGGTGTGGTGCGGGAAGGCATTGTCTATACCGCCGCAATGTATGTCAAGGTTTTCGCCAAGGTATTTGAGCGATATACCAGTGCATTCTATATGCCAGCCGGGGTAGCCCGTTCCCCACGGGGAATCCCACTTGAGCGCCTGATCCTCAAACTTGGATTTGGTGAACCACAGCACAAAGTCATTCTTATTGCGCTTGTTGGTGTCCTCCTCCACTCCTTCGCGCACGCCAACGGCAAGATCCTCCTCCTTATGCTCATTAAATATATAGTATTTATCCAGCTTTGAAGTATCGAAATACACGTTGCCGTTGCTGAAATACGCATAGCCCGTATCAATAAGCTTGGTTATTATCTTTATATATTCATCTATGCATCCCGTGGCTGGCTGCACAACATCCGGCCTTTTTATGTTCAGCTTTCTGCAGTCATCAAAAAATGCGTCCGTGTAGAACTTGGCTATTTCCATAACCGTTTTATGCTCGCGCTTTGCGCCCTTGAGCATCTTATCATCGCCTTCGTCAGCGTCGCTTGTAAGGTGACCAACGTCCGTTATGTTCATAACACGCTTTACGGGATATCCGATATAGCGCAGATACTTTTCAAGCACATCCTCCATTATATAGCTGCGTAGGTTGCCTATGTGCGCATAATGATACACCGTAGGCCCGCAGGTATACATCTTTACCAGGCTTGGATCGTTGGGTATGAACTCTTCTTTTTTGTGTGTTGCTGAATTATATAAATACATGCTCTTCTCCTTTTGCATATCTATTGATCGTATTTACCGTCCGCGTAACTGCGGCCGTATTCTTCCTCTCCGTCGCCTTCAAGCTGCCCCGTAAGCGCCATGAACTCCAGCCTTTCTCTCAGCTGTTCAACGCTCATCGGCGGCTGTGCGCTTCCCATGCAGTCGTGGCATTCGTTGCCGCAATCCGGGCATTTGCAGCCGCTTTGCAGCCCGTGCTCCACCTGCACCATATATGTTCCGCATACCCTGCATGAACATCGCATTTTTGCTCCACCTCCGTATAAACGGCGCATGTTTTACGCCGATAAATCTTCATTCAGTTCTTCGGTATCCGCGCCGTATTCGTTCCACGGCGCTTCCGTTTCCGTATTCTCCGTTTTCAGCAGCCTGTCCGCTGCGCCGCCGTCTTTCAGCCACCGCTTCAGGTTGGACAGCGGTATCGAAAGCTCCGGCCATGGGTCAAGCCCCGTTGTTATTTCATACGGGCGATACATTACTGTTATGCCCGCTCCGGTTAAATAAAACGGTCTGCCGTCCTCTATGGGCAAAATATCGCTCAAAAGGGTCATATGCTGCCCTTCCGCTGCGGATTGCACGCGGGCACTGAGTACACTCCGCCATGCGCCGTCCCCTTCTTCAAAGCAATCCTGTATCTGTATCTCCCTTCCAAGCACCAGGTCATAGGTTATCGGCAGCTTATCGATAAGCTCGTCCGTTTCCATATCATAAAAGCCTATCAGCATTGAAAGCACGCCGTTGGAATTGCACTTTATTCTGAACGCCGTAGATACGGCATAGTCATAGCTCCTTATTCTTGAGCGCACACGTATGGCGATAAGCGTTGATAAATAGCCGTATTCATCATCCGCAACGGCAGGGCATATCATAACGCTTTGCTCGTCCACCAGCTCCTCATGCCGCATCAGCTCCAGCCGGTCATACATCCTTTCTTCATTGGGGTTCGCCGGCGCGGTGGTCGCCGGCGGAGTTTCGTCCGGCGTTGCCGCGTCCCACGCTGGGTCGTCAGCCGTGCATGCACAGAATAGCGTTATCACCATCGCCGCAATCAGCGCCAGCGCCGCCGTTTTTATGCCGCGCGGAGCCATTATATCGCCGTTACGGTTTCCGTATTTTCTATCGCGCGCTGTATCATTTCGCTGAAATCAACAAGCGCCTCGCTTTCGCGCATCTTCTGCACCTCCGGCTTGGTTACCGGATGCTGGGGTACAAACACCGTGCAGCAATCCTCATACGGAAGTATGGACGTATTGAAAGTATCTATCTTCTTTGCGATGGCGACTATGTCATTTTTATCGAAGCCTATCAGCGGGCGGAATACAGGCATTGTCACCGCGTCATCCGTTACGCACAGGCTTTCGAGCGTTTGACTTGCCACCTGGCCCAGCGCTTCGCCGGTTATAAGGGCGCGGGCGCCGTCCTTTTCCGCCCAAAGCTGGGCTATTTTCATCATAAGCCTGCGCATGAGCACCGTTGTCTCCTTGGGCGGGCATTTTTCGTATATGGCAAGCTGTATTTCGGTAAACGGCACAAGGTGCAGCTTTATCGGCCCGCTGTAACGCGAAACTATCTTGGCAAGGTCAACCACCTTGTCCCTCGCGCGTTCGCTGGTGTAAGGATAGCTGTAAAAATGCACGGCCGTCAGTTCAAGCCCGCGCCTTGCCATCATATATCCCGCAACGGGGCTGTCTATACCGCCGGATATGAGCAGCGTAGCAAGTCCGGCCGTACCCGTTGGCATACCTCCCGCACCCATAATCTCCTGAGCATATATGAACGCCATTTCCCGTATTTCCACGCAAAGCTTTATTTCCGGTTCTCTGATATCAACGCTGAGGTTTGGGAAAGCTTCAAGCATTTCGTGGCCCAGTTCGCGGTTTATCTCTTCCGAGTTCATGAAAAAGCCCTTATCCGAACGGCGGCAGAAGCATTTGAACGTTGCTTTTTCGCGGCTGCCGATCGCCTTTTCGGTTATGTCCCGCGCGGCGGCAACTATCGTGTTCCAGTCCTTTTCAACGCCAACAGCAGGGCTTATCGAATGCACGCCGAACACGCGGGTCAGCCTGTCTACTGCCTCGTCCCTGTCCTCCGCCGCTATGCCGTAAACGAATATCCGGCCTTGTTCCTTATGTACAGTCGCATTAAGTCCGCTGAGCGAATGCTTTATGCCTTCTATCAGCTTGCGCTCAAAAAACGGCCTGTTCAGCCCCTTAAGGTGAATTTCGTCGTAACGAATAAGCAATACCTGTTCCAATTTTCATCCTCCGTATATCAAGTAAGTTGTTTCGCTTATATATCCCGGCGGGATATGCTCCCGCCGGATGCGGTGCCGATTTTATCTTCTTTTGAACCTTCTCAGGAAAGCGAGCTGCGCGGCTATTTCTTCGGCAGCAATGTCCATTTCCTCAATGGTGTTGAACATGCTCAGGCTGAAGCGTATCGCACCTTCCTGCCTGTCCCCCACCACGCCCATGGCGTTGAGTATGCGGTTTTTGCCCTTTTTGTGCGCGGAGCAGGCGGAGCCCGTGGAAACATATATTCCCTTTTCCTCCAGCGCGTGCAGCAGCACCTCTCCCCTTACGCCAAGGAAAGATACGTTCAATATGTGCGGCGCGCCAAGCTCGGGCGCAGGGCCGTTTATAAACGTATCGCTTATGCTCGTCAGGTTGCTTGCCAGCCTAAGCTTCATGTTCATCAGCCTTTGGCGGATATTGTCTATGTTTTCGGCATAGTATCCTATCGCCGCGTCCATGCCCATTATGCCCGGGGTGTTCGTTGTGCCGGAACGCAGATTGCGCTCCTGCCCGCCGCCTATTTGGCCGCCCGCGAAGCGCGTGCCGCGCTTAACATAAAGCGCACCCACGCCCTTTGGAGCATGGAATTTATGTCCGCTTATAGAATACATGTCGCAATACCGCGCGTCAAACGGCACCTTCAAAAATCCCTGCACTCCGTCAACGTGCATTATCGCCATTGGCGCGCGCTGCTTAACTGCCTTATATATCGCGGGTATGTCGTTTATCGCGCCGGTTTCGTTATTCACCTGCATAACGGATACGGACGCAACGTCGTTGGCTATGCTCTGCGCAAGCATGTTCACGTCGTATGCGCCGGTTTTATCCACGCGGGCTTCGTTTATAACATACTGCCCCTTCATGCTCATTGCCGCTTCGTATACGGACGGATGCTCGGTAGCGCCGACTATTATCCGCCCGCCGCCGCGCCGCGCCCTAAGGGCGCCGAATATGGCAGTATTATTGCTCTCCGTTCCGCCGGAGGTGTATATTATCTCATCGCTTTGGGCATGTATGGCATTAGCCAGCCTTGCCCTGGCAGAATTAATGTTCCTTTCCACCTCTACCGCTGCCGAATATGCAGCCGCGGGGTTGAAAAAGTCCGCCTTCATATATTGTGCCGCGGTATCCGCAGCTATGTCCAGCGTGCGCGTTGTTGCGCTGTTGTCTAAATATATCATGGTTTCACTTCCGTTTCGTAGTATAGGCGGGCGCTTATGCGCCCCTCCTTACATACATAATATGTCATATGCGCGTGCATGGACAAAGCGCATATATATAAATAATACCACAGACATACAACTTTCACCACAATTTAATATTATATGATTGATAGAGATGGCGTTTTAGTCTAAAATAAATTTGGGTCGGAATAATATCCGGCACATTTAAGGCATAAAGGAGCTGATATAATGGCTTTTTCCGATAGATGCAGCGAAGGCGCAAAAAAGGCGCTGGCATTGGCGCAGGATGCGGCGCGCAGCATGGGACATAACTATGTTGGCAGCGAGCATCTCCTGCTGGGACTTATAAACGAAGGCGAAGGCGCGGCAGCACGCGCGCTTGCGGCGTTCAACATCACGGCGGACGGCGTGCTTGAACGCAGCGAGCAGCTTGTCGGCCCGGGAGACTATCATTTTACCGATAGCTTCGGCTATACCCCGCGCACAAAAAAGATACTTGAGCTAAGCCTGTACGAGGCTAAGGCAATGAAAGCAAGCTATATTTCAACCGAGCATATATTGCTTGCAATACTCCGTGAGCGCGATTCCGTCGCCGTAAGGATACTTGAAGACCTTGGCGCGGATATAGCAACGCTTAGGGCTTTCCTTTCCGGCCAAAGCGAACAGGGCGCGCAAGGCGCTGGCGTTACCAACGAAAGCAGCGGCACGCCGGTGCTGGATCAATACGGGCGCGACCTTACCGGCCTTGCGCGGGACGGAGAGCTTGACCCGCTCATAGGGCGCGAAAAGGAAATAGAGCGCGTTATACAAATACTTTCCCGCCGCACGAAGAATAACCCCGTGCTGATAGGCGACCCGGGCGTAGGTAAAAGCGCCATAATAGAAGGCCTTGCGCAAAAGATAGCCTCCGGCAAAATACCGGAGCTGCTCAGGGACAAGCGCATAGTTACGCTTGACCTTGCCAGCATGATAGCCGGCACAAAATACCGCGGCGAATTTGAGGAACGCATAAACAACGCCATAGCCGAACTCCGTGCGGACGCGCATACGATACTGTTCATAGACGAACTGCACACGATAGTAGGTGCGGGTGCAAGCGAAGGCAGCGTGGATGCGGCGAACATATTAAAGCCAGCGCTTGCCCGCGGTGAGATACAGATAATAGGCGCAACAAGCCTGGACGAATACCGCAAGCATATTGAAAAGGACGCGGCGCTTGCGCGGCGATTCCAGCCCGTAACCGTTGGCGAACCTTCCAAAGAGGAAGCTGAGGAGATACTGCTTGGGCTTAGGGAACGCTATGAAGCGCATCACAAGGCGCACATAACGGACGAAGCCGTGCATGCGGCGGTGGAGCTTAGCTGGCGTTATATATCCGACAGATTTCTGCCCGATAAAGCGATAGATCTGATGGACGAGGCCGCAAGCCGCGTAAGGCTTAGGGTATATAACGCCCCGCCGGACATGAAAAAGCTGAGGGCAAAGCTTGAAACGCTGCTGAAGCAAAAAGAGGAAGCCGTAAGCCGGCAGGATTACGAAACGGCCGCCGCCGTGCGCGACGAGGAGATGGAACTGCGTGCGAGCATGGAATCGATAAAAGCTGACTGGGAAAAGGAGCGCGAGGATAACCGCTGCACCGTTACGGCGGAAGATATTGCAGAAGTTGTTAACGCATGGACCGGCATACCGGTAAGCGAACTGAGCCAGAGCGAAACGGACAAGCTGCTGCACCTTGAGCAGCGCCTGCACGAGCGTATAATAGGCCAGGACGAGGCGGTAAGCGCAGTCTCCCGCGCCATACGCCGCGCAAGGGCAGGACTCAAAGACCCCTCCCGCCCGATAGGTTCCTTCATATTCCTGGGTCCCACGGGCGTTGGCAAAACGGAGCTGGCACGCGCGCTTTCATCGGCGCTGTTCAGCGACGAATCCGCAATGATACGGCTGGACATGAGCGAATATATGGAACCGCACAGCGTAAGCAAGCTTATCGGTTCCCCGCCGGGCTACGTTGGATACGGCGAAGGCGGTCAGCTTACCGAGCGCGTAAGGCGTAAGCCGTACTGCGTAATACTTTTTGACGAAATCGAAAAGGCGCATGCTGATGTTTTCAACATACTGCTTCAGGTGCTTGAGGACGGCAGGCTGACCGATTCAGGCGGCAGGAGCGTGGATTTCAGAAACACGGTAATAATAATGACCAGCAACGCCGGCGCGCAAAGCGCGGCCAAGGCAAGCGTGCTCGGCTTCGGTGCGGACAGAAAGGCCATGCAGGCCGAGCGCACGCGCGAAACAATGATGAACGAGCTCAAGCGCACATTCAAGCCGGAGTTTTTGAACAGGGTGGATGAAATCGTTTTGTTTGCCCCGCTTGAGCAGGAGCAGACGCTTGCCATAGCCAAGCTGATGCTGAAGAGTGTTGCGGCGCGGCTGAAGGAGCGAAATATTGAGCTGATAGTTACCGACGACGCGGCGCGGCTTATAAGCAGCGAAGGGTTCGATCCCGAATACGGCGCGCGCCCGCTGCGCCGCGCAATACAGCAGCGGGTGGAGGATGCGCTGAGCGAGGAGATACTTTCCGGCAAAATAACCATAGGCGACACGGTGAAGATGGAAGTTATCGATGATAAGCTTGCCTTCACGCGCGTGGACATACAAAATTAACATTTAGAGCATTACAAAAATATTGCAAAATGCCGACAAAATGGTAAAATTCATATATGGGCAATTGAGTGCTGCCCATATTGATGTTTGGGAAAGGAGATGTATGCCGTTTATGTTAAGCCGTATGGTAAAGCAGCTGGTGGCTGCTGGGCTTGCGCTTGCGTTCATGTTTACGAGCGCAGTATGCCTTGCCGCGCCTAATGAAAATAACGATGATACGCTTCCCTCCGTTCCCGATGCGGAAAGCGAAGCCGAGTACGCTGCCGGCATAGGTGTGGACTACTATGGCCATGCCGATAACGCGTATTTCAGCGGCATAGGCGCCGATATGACTACCAAGCTTAAGGACATGCTCTTAGCTTCCCAAAGCAGCGAATACGGCATAGGCATACGCTTTGACATGGACGAGGCCATGGAAGAATACGACTTTTCTTCCGATGATTTAAGCGGCCTTACAATAGGCATAGACCCCGGCCATCAGCTAATTGCCGACGATGAGCTTGAACCCATCGCGCCCGGCTCTCCCCTTTCAAAGGTCAGGCAATCCTCCGGTTCCGTCGGTGTAAAGAGCGGCATCGGCGAGCACACCATAAATCTGATAATAGCCAATAAGCTTGCAGGGCTTCTCCGTCTCAGCGGCGCGGATGTTATAATGAGCCGTACCGATGCCGATGTTTCCGTAAGCAACAGCGAACGCGCAAAAATGATGAACGATGCCAAGGTCGATTTCTGGATAAGGCTGCATTGTGAAAACGCTCAGGATGCTAACACCTCCGGCTGCACGGTGCTCATACCGTCAGCAGGTATGCTGTTCAGCGGCGCGCTTTCCCCTTCCAAGCAAAAAAGCACAGGCCGCGGCACGGGTGCGCGCGGTGCGGACGAAAGCGTTACCGCTGCCGATTGTATATATATCAAAAGCCTTGCGCTTGCCACGGCTGTTATAAAGGAATTTTGCACGTTTACCGGCGCGCAGCCGCTCGGCATAGTAAGCCTGAGCGACCAGACCGGCTTCAATTATTCCGATTCACCCGTTATAGCTATCGAGATGGGCTGCCTTTCAAACGAGGCGGACGATATCCGCCTTAACCGCGCGGCGTATCAGGACGCATGCGCATTCGGCATATACCGCGGCATAAATCAATACGCCGCTATGATCGAAAGCGGCGATTACGATATTACTTCCCTGCTTGAAAGCTATAACGACAGCGAAAGCACAAAGGAGAAATGATGCGCAGCATAAACAGATTAAAAGCATACTGCGTTTTTTCAGCCGCATTGATTATTGCGGCTGTTTTTTGCGCCTGTACGGCATCCGGCAATGCGTCGCCCGCGCCGTCAGCCGTATCAACGGTCGCGCAAAGCGCTTTGCCTTCGCCGTCAGCCGAACTTTCCCCTTCCCCATCGGCAGAGCAAACCGAAACGCCCGAGCCTACAACCGAAGCCGAATCCACTCCGTTTGAGCTCAACCCGCTTTGGACATTCTGCAACGATTATTCCGCCGCAACGGATTCCACGCTTGCAGCCATAGCCGATATGCTCAGCAGCATAGAAAGCAACGAGGCGCTTGAAACGTCCATAATGTGCTCAGCGCACAGCCGCGTGCTGTCCACATTGGCGCAAAGCATAGGCCGGCTGACTTACACCCAAAGTGGTGTATACTCCGCAACCATAAGCGGCTCCGAATCCGGCAGCGGCACAATGCGCGCGGCAGACGGCGGCTATAACTTTGAATTTACTTACGACAACGGCGATATTTTGAGCGGTTATTTCAGTACCGATACCGAGTATGTTCAATTTGCGGTCTATCCCGCCGATTCTTCGGTTGAAAAGCTGAGCGGCCGAATAATGCATGATGATTCGGGCTGGACGTCATACGCAAGCGAATATATATCCGATACCGTGCTGCACATTGGTGCAAGCGGTGGCGCATACTTTGCCCTTGGTGAGCGGCAGGCGATACTGAGCGGAGACACGCTGCGTATAAGCGACTATTCTCCCCCGCCTGAACCTACTGCCACGCCGGACGCGGTATCCTTTGCAACACCGTAGCATACTGAAAAGGAGACGGATCAAATGCCCGTCTCCTTATATTTTTGCCTTTTAGAACAGCTGCAACAGCAGCAGTATTATAACGCCCGGCACGCCTAATATGCCAACTATCAATGCCGAAAGGAACGATATGCTGATGCTTATGCCTATTACCGTGCCGAAGAAATTGATTATAAGCAGTATCGCCGCGCCTATAAGCGCATTAACGAACAACTTCCAGAATATCTTCAGCGATATTTTCAGCACTTTGCATGCAAGCCACAGTATGCCGAATCCCAACAACAGAGCAATTATAACGCTCATATTTCCCCTTTCCCCGGGGATAGCCCCGGTCACGCGCCGTTTCGCTTTAACCTGAGAAGATATGTGTAGCGGCGCTTTGCCGCCTCCAGCTCATATATGGCGTATTCCATAAGGTCGCCATCCTTTGCGCTTTCGTAATACGCGGCTGCCATTCGCCATTTATATAATGCCGACGCTATCTCCTCATCCAGCGCGCTTTTATTTTGCCTTAACATAATACCATACCTCCGTATATTTTGTATACAGAGTATAGCCATATTTTGCCAACGTTAAACCAACGCTTTGCCCATCTTCGTTTTGGCTATCACCTTCATGCAAAGATACACAAGCGCAGAATACAGCGGTATCATAACGACCTGATTTATTATACGCGCGTAAACTATCTGCCATGGCGAACCATAAAGCCAGATTACAAGCAGCGTATTGCATATAACGCTGCCCGCGATTTGCCCAACGGCAACCGCAAGCAATATGCGAAGGAACGTGGGCGTTTGCCTTTTAATGAAGAACAGCCCGGGTATTAGCCCGAACAGTGCGCCCACAACCGTGAACCACGGCATATATGCGCCTTTGGGGAAAATAAGCGCCTGAAGCAGATCGCACAGCGCGCCGACTATAGCCCCGTATCCCGGCCCATAAAGCACGCCGGCGATTATAACCGGCAGCACGCCGAAGCCTATTTTAAGCGTATATGATCCGAACGGCATTGCCGGTATACTCAATAGCCCGCCCAGCACCACGCCGAGCGCCGTAAGCATTGCGCACACCACAAGGCGCACTATCTTTTGATGATTCGTTAACCTGTTTGCCTGCATAAAAAATACCTCCTCTTTTTTTCAGCGTACATCACCGCATAGAGGAAGCAGGTTTATTCCAATATGCAGCAGCGGGATTCGACCACCGCACCGCAAACCTTTCCGGTTTTTCGTCCGGCGGACAACTCCCCGTTCCGCCGGCACTGCTACCCTTTTCAAAAGGGATTAACGCGCGATAGCCTACTCTGCCCTATTTTTACCACCGATATGTTACCACGTTGCCGCCACATTGTCCATACATGAAAAATGTAGTCCGCTTCACATGACGACGGATTTGTATGTATAGCCGCTATTTGGTATAATATACATAGTTTTAGGAGGGATTTGCTTATGTCCAAATACGTTCTGGTTCCGGATTCATTCAAAGGAACCATGACATCGTGCGAAATATGCGAAATTATGCAGCGCGCAATAGAAAGAATAGATCATGATGCGAAAATCATATCCGTTCCCGTTGCGGACGGCGGAGAAGGCAGCGTGGATGCGTTTCTTTCCGCGCTCGGCGGCAAGCGAAAGGCGATTACCGTGACCGGCCCGCATTTTGAAAAGCTTAGCAGTTCATACGGCATAACGGCTGACGGTACAGCTGTAATAGAAATGTCAGCCTGCGCGGGGCTTCCGCTGGTATACGGCAAAAAGAATCCGGAGCTCACAACGACCTATGGCGTTGGCGAGCTGATATGCAACGCCGCCCGTTCCGGCGCAAGGCGCATAGTAATCGGCCTTGGCGGCAGCGCAACCAACGACGGCGGCTGCGGCGCGGCTGCCGCGGCAGGCATTAAGTTTTATGATAAAATGGGCAAAAGCTTTATACCCGTAGGCAGAACGCTTAAAGATATAGCAAGCATTGATTACAGCGGGCTTGATTCGGCGCTTAGCGGCGTGAGCATATCCGCCATGTGCGACGTTGACAATCCTCTGCTTGGTGAAACGGGTGCCGCGAACGTATTCGGCCCGCAGAAGGGCGCAAATGTGGCCATGATAGCGCGGCTCGACGCGGGGCTTAGGCACCTTGCCGAAGTGTCCGGTAAGGCGGAGCTTGCATCTATGCCTTCTGCCGGTGCAGCGGGCGGGATGGGCTTCGGCATGATGGTTTTCTTCAAAAGCCCGCTGCAAATGGGTATAGACGGCCTGCTGGACATTATAAACTTTGAATCAATACTCACGGGCGCCGACCTTGTGCTGACTGGAGAAGGGCGCATAGACCCTCAAAGCATGCGCGGAAAAACCGTTATAGGCGTTGCGCGGCGCGCAAGCAAATGCGGCGTGCCCACCATTGCCGTTGTAGGCGACATTGCGGACGGCATAGAGAGCGCATACGATTTGGGCGTTACCGCAGTATTCAGCATAAACCGCGTGGCCATGGAGCGAAAGCTTATAAAACTGCGCGCAAAGGCAGATATGGAAGCCACCGTCGAAAATATTATCCGCGCGGTAAAGGCCGTGAAACTCTGATACGCAATCAAAACCACCAGTTAAACTGGTGGTATGCACAAGCCCTAAAAGGGCATATTACTGGCGAGCGCCTCAAGGCGCACTGAATAGTCCGCCAATCGCATTACTTTTACAGGCCGCCGCTAAAG
>Ga0129310_1000716_pt1 | contig 35958 bp, 39 predicted proteins | sample Go1ome_2_FD_94433 | JGI IMG/M metagenome (GOLD analysis project Ga0129310, IMG submission 94433) | Western lowland gorrila individual fecal microbial communities from Wisconsin, USA - Go1022A metagenome | ecosystem: Host-associated > Mammals > Digestive system > Large intestine > Fecal | place... | reverse complement strand
TACATCGAAAGTACCGTCCTGAGACATGGTCTCGATCGCATGCAGTCTTGCGATACGGGACTGGATGGTTCTGAAGTTGGTCAGCATACCACCTAACCATCTCTCGTTTACATAGTACATACCACAACGCTCTGCTTCAACCTTTACAGCGTCCTGAGCCTGCTTCTTGGTACCAACGAACAGAATGGTGCCGCCCTGTGCAGCGATCTCGGATACTGCCTTGTAAGCTTCGTCAACCTTAACAACGGACTTCTGCAGATCGATGATGTGGATACCGTTTCTCTCGGTGAAGATGTAAGGAGCCATCTTAGGGTTCCATCTTCTGGTCTGATGTCCAAAATGAACACCTGCTTCAAGTAACTGTTTCATAGAAATAACGCTCATGTTTTTACCTCCATTTGGTTAAAATCTTCCGCTTTTCTTTTCTGCCGGGACGCGTTAAGAACCCGGTTAGCTCTGACGAAGACTTCTGCTTTTTGCAGGAGCACCATCGCCAAATCGAAAGGCGTGTTTTTTGTCACAACAGTGCGATTATAACATAGGAAAACCCCTATGACAAGGGGTTTTTACTGTTTTCCTGTGATTATTTTTGCAATTTCTTCTTCGGAAGTCCCGGGCACAATCTCATAAGTGCCGGGATTGATGCTGCGGCTGTAGCCGTTATTACATAAGTAGTTGTCGAATGCTTTCGCATTTTCCACCAGTCCGGCCTCATACAGCCGTCTGCTGACGCTGCCGGAGTCATCACCTCTGTTGATCGTTATCCCGGCTGTCTGCGTCTGCTCCGGTACTTTCGTCGCCTCCGGTTCCGGAGTGGCTTCCGGTGTTACCGTTGTCTCCGGCTCATTTGTGACCTCCGGGGTTACCGTTACCTCAGGCTCCGTATTCGTTTCCGGTGTCTGTGTCTCTTCCGGCTCCATGGCTGCTTCCGGTGAGTTTTGCGTCTGTGTCTCCTGCGGTGTACTTTCCGTGGGCTGCATTGCACCATTCTGCAGTGCCGCCAGTGTCAATTCACTGCTGTCCACCATTCCAAGTTCTGCTGCACGCTCTCTGATCTGATCGTCCGTCATGGTCTGTGCCTGTTCCTGTCGGCTGGAAAAGCTGATTCCCAGGATCAACGCTGTAACGATCATGCCAATTCCAAGTCCGCGCAGATAATATTTTAATTTCATCCTTATCTCCGTCCTTAATTCCTACGATTATCATCAGGCTTTATACAGGTCGATCACAAGCTTTACTTCACCGACACCCAGACCCAGTTCCTTGGCAATTGCCACTGTTGACTTGCCCTGTCTGTGCATTTCCAGAATCTTCTCGTTATTGTTCTGACCTTCTTCTGCAGTCTCTCCCATGAATCCGATCTCCGGAGATCCGGCCGATTCCATGGGTTCTGTAGTTTCCTGTACCTCCACCGGTTTTTCTTCTGCTGTTTTCTCCATCTGCTGTTCCCGGGGTTCTTCCGTTTTGATCTTTGCCTGATTCTCTGCCGCTTTCACTGCCTGATCCATTTTAGAAACGGTATCCTTAATGTTGGCATGCTTGTTGTTCAGCATGTCGTATAGGAACATTGCTTCCTCATGATTTTTGTGGATCTCCTGCAATACAGTGTCGGAGTATTCATTCACTGCCATGATCTTTTCATTGGTCAGACGCTCCAGAGAACGTTCCGCCTTCTCCAACGCATCCTCCGAGGTCTCATCCATTTTATCCTGCATCTGGCTGCGGACTGTCTGCATTTCCTCTTCCACAAGACCTTTGATTTCTTCTTTCGCTGCTTCTTTATTGATTCCGCTTTCTTTTCCGGAAGGTAATAAAAAGCTTCCTACAAATATTACGATTCCTGCGATCAGCAGAACCACTTCTAACATACCCATACTACTTTTCCTTTGTATTCTCAGATCTTAATATCAAATCCCTGATGCTGGTTCGTCACCACCACACGATCTTTTTCGGGATTTTCTTTTTTCCGGTGTTTTCCACCGTTACCGGCATACTCATTCTTTCCTTTTTCCTTGGCATCATACTGCCCTGTATACCAGTCTGCGTTATCGCTGCTGTGCACTTCTCTGGTACGCTGCTGCGTCTGCTTCTGTGCATGTTCTCCCAACGTCATCTGCTGAAATGCACCCTTATTATCTTCGTTCTGCTTCATTGTAGTGTAATCCTGCGTCCGTGGGATCGACGCAACTTCCAAAGATCCAAACGACATAACTATTCCTCTTTTCCGTCATTCCCTGTCCCTGCATTGTTCTCCTGCAGATTACAGTGGTGTGGACTTCACATCTCCGTCAATGCGCTCGAACCGGCAATAATGATAGGTACTCTTTACCTGCATGGAAGAATCTCCGATGATGATCGTAGTACCCGGATACACCTCTCCACGTACCTGTACCATGGCCCGCTCCTGCGGATTGAACTCCAGCTGTAGTTCCTGCATGCGCCTGTTCTTTTCCTCCAGACACTTCTTATGTGTCTCCATAGCCGCTGCTGTATTTCTGATATAATTAATCTGATCGGGAGTAAAACGCACTCCTTTGCTCTTTTTTTCTGCGAAATTAGCAAGGATCGGCTGCAGACTGCGGAGATTCTTTACAATCTCAGAGACTTCTTTCTGTAGTTTCATGTATTCCGCCTTTTTCTCCGGATCCACACCGACTTCTACTACAGTAGGTGCTCCCAGAGTCGCTCCCAGGGTCTTAACCTCGATCTTCTGTCCGGCACGTACATGCCCGCCGGTGATAAATCCTCTCTTACCGGTTACCTGGATCTCTGTCGCTGCTGTCACATTGCTGTGCAGGATCGACTCCGTGCTGACATAACCTCCGGCACTGGCTGTGGCATTCTCCAGGAATTTTGCAACAATATTGCCACCAGCTTTCAATATTCCCTTTGCCATACCGTTCATGCCGCGGGCAATGATGATATTGCCACCAGCCTCAATGTAGGCGCCTTCCACAACACCACTTATGATCACGTTACCACCTGCCCGGATGACGAAGTTGGAGGAAACATTGCCGTTTACCTGCACGCTGCCCTCAAAATCAATATTTCCGGTGGACAGATCTACATTTTCCACTTCGTAGACATCCGATACAAACACCTTTCCCTCTACCAGGGAAACATGTCCGTCTACCAGGGAAGTGAGTTTTCTCCGGTCTTCAGAGATCTCTATATTATGACCGAACTCCAGATGAGCTTTTTTCACCTGTCTGGGCCGGATCTTGGCACCCTGTACGGTAGTTCCGTACTCTCCCTCGTCCTCCGGAATGACCTCTGCCAACAGCTGTCCCTTTTTACAGGGGTTGATCATGTTCAGATGAAAATAATCCACCGTTCCGTCATCTTTTAACGTCGGCTGTGCATGGACATCTGTATTGAAATAATACTTGATACAGGCATCTGTTCCATGTCTGGGTTCCCTTCCCAGTGCTACCACCAGATCGGTACAATAGATTCCATCAGACATAAAGTGATCCTGCAGAACACTCATCTGGATACCATAGACAATATTCCGGAATCTGAGATCCTTGATCACGCTGTCCATGGTCGCACGTTTTCCGGTCTGAGACGCCGGATAGAAACGCACAAGCGCCTGCATATTGTCCTCACTGACTGTAATCTGACAGGATTCCTCGATCTGTGGGCACTCCTTTCTCTCCAGGAAGCAGACATTATCCTCTTCCGCAAGAATCGCCTTCTTAAGGGACGCAGGATCATAAGGTACGGATTGTCTGTCCAGATAATCCATTACCTCCTGCAGTCTTACATCCTCTCCACCATCTCTGGGCTGGAAGATCTGTAACCCATAACCTCCCGGTGTTCTCACCACCTGAAAATAGCCATTCTGCATACACCTTTTCCTCTGCCTTCCCATCCCGCATTCCGCTGCGGGTCAACATGGTCTACAAAAGTCCCATGTAGTTTCCCATTTTTATCTTCATTTTCTGTAAAGCACGGGTATGTAGCTGGGATACCCTGGATTCCGACACCTCCAGAATGTTACTGATCTCCTTCAAGGTCAGATCCTCATAATAATATAGCGTAACTACTTTCTTTTCCTTTTCCGTCAGAAGTTCCAGTGCTTCTCCCAGAACCTTGGTCAGTTCTTCTTTTTCCACACTTTCTTCCGGACTGTCAAACTGCGCTGTGGTATGTCTGCTATAATCCTGTGAGACATCACTTCCCTGATCCATATACTCATTCAGGGATACCAGACCTGTGATCTTCATCTGGGACTGCCAGTCCAGATATTCCTCTGAAGAGATTCCCAGCCCCGCCGCAATATCTTCATCCGTTGCACTGCGTCCTGTGGTCTGTTCCACTTCTTTGATGACCGCATCGATCTTCTTCTGACGCTGTCTTATGGTCCGGGGAATCCAGTCCATTTTACGGATCTGATCCAGAATTGCTCCCCGGATCCGCAGGCTGGCATATGTCTCAAACTTCACCTCTTTCAGGCAATCAAACTTATCAATGGCGTCGATCAGCCCAAAGATTCCGTAACTGACCAGGTCCTCATAATCCACATTATAGCCCAGATACATACTCAGTCGGCCCGCTACTACCTTAACAAGCGGAGCATACTCCAGTATCAACTGTTCTCTGGTCTCCGGTCGCTTATTAGCAGCATATTCTTCTAATAACCTTTTCTTACCGGCTTCATCCATTCGAATCGCTTACACCCTTCTGCGCTGTATCCTCTTCTTCGGTTCCAGCTGCTTCTTCCTCTTGTAAAGCCTTCTCTTTTTCTTCCTGCTCCTGTTTTTCCTTTTCCTCGTTCTGTCTGTCGAAACGGTCCAACAGCATGCGGAGCACGCTTCCCAGACAATAAAACAGCAGCATAACAGTAAAAAGTGCCACAAGACCTGCCAGTAACGAATAACTTCTTACCAGCGTTACGATACAGGTACATGCACCTGCGATCAGCATCAAAAGCAATGGCATATTCTTTCTGTTCATAATTTACCCATCCGGTCATCCATCCTTAAATGATGGATTCACTCTTTCCTACTGCACGAATATGGAACTCCCCGGTCTCTGGATAAAAAGTAACGGTTCTTCCATAATTTTTGCCTGTATCCTGCGCCAGAATCGGAATACTGATCTCTTTCAGTTTCTTCTTCACAGCTTCCACATTGCGGTCCCCCACCTGCATCATGTCATTTTTTCCCTGAAATGTGAACATGGTGGCACCACCGGCAATCTTGGCAACCATTCTTGCCTTTTTTGCTCCCAGCTTTTCCATCTGGCGCACCAGTTCATCAATCCCGGTATCTGCAAATTTTGCAATGTTCTGGCTGCTGTTACGGATCGTAGTACTGTCCGGCAGCATAATATGTGCCAGACCGCCTATTTTGGTTACCGGGTCACGGATCGCTATTCCTACACAGGAGCCCAGTCCCAGAGTTGTCACTCCGTCAGGGCTTACGCAGGTCTTCAGATCCGCCATCCCTACTTTAATAATCTCGCTCATTCTGCTCCCCTTCTTCTGTTCTTCTGAATCTATTCTACAGGTATTCCCAAAGATTTCAGAATCTTCGGGTAAGATTCAATATCGGGAACCAGAATAAAATATCCGTCGATCTCAACTTCATCATAGAACTGAGACTGTATCAGTAAAATCTTATCTCCCAGTGTTCCGAATTCAATGGCGGGAACGCTGAGGATAGCGCCTGCCATATCCAGTGTCAGAGACGGCGGGGTAGGAATAATAGTCAGATTGGTCAGCATGGACAGGGAATTCAGATATGCTCCCGTGATAATATTACCAATCTCCTGCATGGCAGAAAATTCAATCTCGGAAAAGCCCTCCTGCTGTATCATGTCTCCCATGATCTTGTGGAGAAGATGCTTGGCACTGCCCTGTTCTACCAGGAACATCATGCTGCCGGTGATATCACCTTCCACTCCCAGGAATACACCGACCATTACCTGCTCTTCTCCGCCCATCAATGCCCCTACTTCGTTGAAATCCAAAAGCTTTACCTGAGGTACCTTCATATCTACCTTACAGTTCAGCATCTGGGAGAGTGCTGTCATAGCGTTACCCGCTCCAATGTTGCCGATCTCTTTTAAAACATCCAGATATGTTTCCGAAACTTTCTCTAAACTCAGATCTCCCATGGATCAATCTCCTTTATGCATTTTCCTCCAATGTAATGGAATTCAGATCCAGCAGAGAGATCAGCTCTCCATTGTGCTTGCCTACACCGGTGATAAAGCTCTTTTTGCTCTCAGCGGTGTTCTGTGACAATTTCTCGATCGCACTGCTTCCCAGCGTCACTACTTCCTTTACTTCATCTACAATGATGCCTACGCTGCCCTGCTGTTCCTGCTTCAGAATGATGATCCTGGTGGCACGGGTCAGTTCATCGGCCTCCAGTCCCATCTTTATGCGGAGACTCATGACCGGCAGGACCTCACCACGCAGATTGATCACACCTTTTAAATATGCGGGTACCTTTGGCACTCTGGTGATGTGCTGCATTCTTACAATGTTATCAATGTACCGGATATCAATACCATACTGTTCTTCTCCGAGGCGGATCACAATATACTGGAAAAAATCCTCCTCAACTTTACGCTCGTCTCCGGCCTTTAAAGTTTCTTTCATGCTAAGTTCTTCCATAACTGTCATCTCCCTCCTTACAGTAATGCGTTTGCATCCAGGATCAGTGCCACTTCACCGTCACCGAGGATCGTTGCGCCACTGATGAATTTGCACTGCTTGATGTATTTTCCAAGAGACTTGATAACGATCTCCTGCTGTCCGATCAGCTCATCGATAACCAGACCTGCCATCTTATCACCCTTCTTGACAATAACAACGATCAGGTTATCCTCAGGAGCTCTGGTACTCTCTACATCCAGCACTTTGGTCAGACGGATCAGAGGGATCACAGTTCCTCTCAAATTGATCACTTCTTTGTTCTCTACCAGCTTGATATCGTTGGGAGAGATATCTTCGATCGTCTGGATGGATCCCAGAGAAATCGCATATTTTTCTCCGCCTACAACTACCATCAGAGCCTGAATGATCGCAAGGGTCAGAGGCAGACGGATGGTCCAGGTACTTCCCTCTCCCCACTTGGATTTTACCTCTACTTCACCGCTTAAGGATTCGATCTTGGACTTGACAACATCCAAGCCAACGCCTCTGCCGGATACATCAGTTACCTTGTCAGAGGTAGAGAATCCGGGCTGGAACAGCAGGTTGATAATATCCTTCTCCGGCATATTGGCAGCCTGCTCTGTAGTTACCAGATTACGCTCAATTGCTTTATTCTTAACGGCTTCTACATCAATACCGTTACCATCATCTCTTACTTCGATGACTACATTGTTACCATCCTGATAAGCATCCAGGAAAATAGATCCCTGTTCGGGCTTACCACGCTGTGCACGTACCTCTGCGGACTCCAGGCCATGGTCTGCGGAATTACGAAGCAGATGCATCAGAGGATCTCCGATCTCGTCTACCACAGTACGATCCAGTTCGGTCTCCTCACCGGTCATGTACAGTTCCATCTTCTTGTCCAGCTTTTTGGACAGATCACGGATCATTCTTGGGAACTTCACAACAACGCTCTCAATAGGCACCATTCGTACCTTCATCACAGATTCATGAAGGTTGGTGGTTACATTTTCCAGATACTCGATCTGCTCATTGAATGCGGAATTGTTACCCTGGTCATTACTGGATGCAGCTACCAGAGAGTTCTTGGCAATGATCAGCTCACTTACCAGATTCATCAGGGAATCCAGTTTTTCAATATCCACACGCACGGTACGGTTTACCACCGGCTTGTTGGCAGGTTTCTTCTCCGGAGCCTTGGCTGCAGCTGCGGGCTTCTTCTCTTCCTTCTTGGGTTCTGCTGTCTTGACTTCTGCCACTGCTTCTTTCTTTTCTTCTGCTGCGGATTCGGAAGCTTCCTCTTCCTCATGGTAATTTCTGGTCTTTTCCAGTTCCAGTACCGCACCGGTCACTTGTGCAATTTCAGATACGCTTTCTGCGGCTTTGATAATATCATCCAGCGAATAATCAGACAAAATGATCAGGGTGAAGTCACGATCGAACTTTTCATCCTCTACATCCTGTGCGCTGGGCACGGATACGATGATCTCACCTTTTTCCTCCACTGCCTTAAATACCAGAAATGCCCTTGCGGCCTTTAAAATACAGCTTTCCTGAACCACTACATTGATGCCGTATACATTTTTGCCCTGTTTGATGGCTTCTTTGATGACACGCACCTGACTGTCATCAAAAGCAATATCGTTCCATTTTTCAGTGCCGGCCGCACCGGACTCTGCTGCAGGTGCTGTTGCTGCGGCTGCTGGTGTCTCTTCCTTGGCTGCGGGTGCTTCTGACTTGCCACCGTTTAAAATGTCATTCAGGGCTTTGATCAGATTCTCATTATCGTTAGTACCCTCATCAGAAGTCTCCTGAATATTGTTCTTGTACTCCTCCAGAGCATCCAGACACTGGAACAGTACATCGATCATATCCGGCGTTACCTTAATGTTACCGTTACGTACTTCCGAGAACACATTCTCCATGTCGTGGGTCAGGTTCTGCATGCGCTTATAACCCATGGTTCCTGCCATTCCCTTCAGGGAATGTGCGGCACGGAATATCTCATTGATATTGTCCATGTTCTCAGGGTCTGACTCCAGTTCCAGAATCTGTGTGTTCAGATTCTGCAGATGTTCATTTGTTTCATCCAGAAAAATTTCAAGATATTGGCTTACGTCCATCTCTTCCTCCATTCTGCCGGTCACGGTATTGCCGGAAGCGGCATATATTACTTACTACTTTACTACTCCTACATGCAGTATGATCTCCTGGGCGATCTGATCTAACGGTACTACCTGATCTGCAAGCCCGGCTTCGATAATACTCTTAGGCATTCCAAATACTACGCTGGTATCCTGATCCTGTGCGATGACATAGGACTTTTTGGAAGCTTTTAATTTACCGATTCCTTCCGTTCCGTCCGCTCCCATTCCCGTCATGACGGCACATACTACCGAGTCAAAGCGGCTGTTTTGCAGGGATTCATACATATAATTGGCACAGGGTCTGACGCCTTCCCTGTAAGGTTCCTCCGACAGATGCAGCGTATGACGTCCGCCCGGAGATGTGGCAACATTAAGGTGTCTGCCGCCCATGGCAATGTAGACCCATCCCTTTTTCAGTTCATCACCCTCTGCCGCTTCCTTTACGTGGAGCTGGCTTAAATTGTCCAGCCGCTCCGCCAGGGATGCTGTGAATCCTACCGGCATATGCTGTACCACCAGCACCGGAGCATCCAGATTGGCAGGCAATAAGGGGATCACTGACTGGAGAGATTTCGGACCTCCTGTGGAACTGGCAATGGCTACGATCTTGCTGCCCGACACGCTGACAGGATGATGATTGATGATCTTCATCATCTCCTTTACCGTGCCTTTTTCCTCGGTAAGCTTTACTTCCTCGGTAAATACCGGCAGTCTGCTGTTCGCTACCACATTCAGTGTCCGCAGGAATTCTCTGCGGAAATTCTCGCCACGACAGTCTACTGCGCTGTCCGGCTTATGTACAAAATCCAATGCTCCCAGTTCCAGAGCATCCAGTGTGGTTCTGGCGCCTTCCTTCGTGTCGGTGCTGGCCATCATCACCCTGGCAGGGATCTTATATTTACGCAGTTCCTTCAAGAGCTGCAGGCCATTCATACGCGGCATATTCACATCCAGGACAACTGCATCGTAACTGTTTCGACTCAACAAATCAAAAGCTTCCAATCCGTCTTTTGCCCGGTCAGCTGCCTGGAACCTTATGTCTGCATCTATTATATCACATAGCACTCTTCTCATGAGTGCAGAGTCATCAACAACCAGTATTTTTTTTGGCATTAGTTCAATCTCTCCTTTTTACGACTCTTACGCTCTTCTTCAAAAATAAAACGGATAATCTCTTCTCTGGTATTTACATCCAGGTTATAATACTGAACTCTGTGTTCAAACGTACCCTTGCGATTTTCCAGTTCTTTTACCGCCAGTACTTTTCCCACCACATCGTACTTTTTTCTTTCTCTGTCCTTCAGGAGATGGTAACTGCACAGGATCAGGCTTCCCGGCTCATATCTCTGGGAAGACATAAATCTTAATCCTCCGCCACTGATATCCACGATCACACTGTGCTTTAAGGGAAGTCCCGGCTGTAATTCATAAGGACAATTTTCTTCCAACGCCTGTATTTCTTCTTCCTCAAGATTTCTGGCGCACATATCCAGAGCACAACTGAAACGGTAGTATTCTCTTCTCTGATACTTTCTTAAATTACTGGTCAGTTCCATGACCAGGACATAGACATTATTGCTCTTGTAACGGTCTATGATCCTCGCAAAGCACTGATAGAGACTATTCTCCTCAAAAAAGATTAAATCATATTCCGAATCCACCGGTAAAAGTATCAGTCTCGTCTGCTCCATCGGCATGGCAACTTCCAACGTATCCTCCGACAGGATCTGAAGGACACGGCTCTGATATACTTTTGTTGCGTTTTCTGCTCCTTTTTCCTCAATTCCACGTTCCAGGGTACGAAGTTCTATTTTCGATCCCTCTTCCACAAATCTGGACAGCATAATGTGTGCACCTCGCTTATTTGGATTGTTTCATTGCTCCGTTTCTCGTACCTATGATATGTGAGAAAAATGCCGCCATCCCCCGTCTGGGCTGCTGATCCTCTTCTTTCTCGCACAGTCTTTCTGCGATCCGCTGATAGGCCTGACTGGATTTTGCTCCCGGATTCTGGATTGACACCGGTATCTGCTGCATTACAGCCTGCATTACCTGGGGATCCTGTGGCACACATCCTAAATATGTCATCGGTATTTTTAAATATCTGGTCACTACCGCATTCAACTTGTCAAACAGCACCTGACCTTCTTTGATATTACCGACTCTGTTTGCCACCATCTTTACTTTCGTAAAATCATCCTGAAATCTCGGATGTCTGTATAATGCCTTCAGCAGGGAATAGGAGTCTGTAATGGATGTAGGTTCCGGTGTCGTCACCAGCAGCACTTCCCCGCTGGCTACCAGAAATTCCAGTACACTGTCCGATATTCCTGCTCCGGTGTCCACAATAATGATGTCCGTCAGGGCGTCCAGCTCCGCAAGGTTCTGTATGATACAGGTCAGGGCATCCTTTCCCAGGTTGGACATTCCGGCAATTCCGGATCCTCCTGAGATAAATCCCACTTCCATGGGTCCCCAGGTAATGATGTCGCTGATGCTTCTGCCCTCATAGACCAGATCACACAGATTGTGCTTCGGTATGGCTCCAAACATGATCTCAATATTTGCCAGGCCGAAATCTGCATCCAGAATGATCACTCGTTTTCCCATTTTACGGAATTGAATTGCCAGATTGATGGACATATTGGATTTTCCCACGCCGCCCTTGCCGGAAGTGACTGTAATGACTCTTGCAGTAGGTCTTATTTGGTTGTTCGCTTTGATAATCCTTAGCTGTTCTGCCTGATCCATTTTTCTGCGCCTTTCTGTGAAAGCTCTATTCCTTGCCTCCGAGAATCTGCTTTACCGTTTTCTGCGGATTGAACATCTCCATATCATCCGGGACATTCTGTCCACAGGTCACGTAAGCAATCGGTGCGCCTGTATAAAGCTTCATGTTCAGCAGATTCCCCACTGCCTCTGTTTCATCCAACTTGGTAAAGATCAGCTCATACTTTGCGATCTTTCCATAACAATCTGCGATTTTCTGGAGATCCCTGTATTTTGTGGTTGCGCTCAGGACCAGAAATACCTGATATTTTTCCGGTCTCTTTAAACCGGCCACCATTTCCTTCATTTTCTCCAGCTGTTCCGCATTCTGATGTGATCTCCCCGCTGTATCTATAAAAATATAATCACAATCCCAATAATCATCGATTGCCGCCTGCAATTCTTCCGGTGTATAAATGACCCTGAACGGAGTCTCCAGAATATTTGCATAAGTTCTTAGCTGCTCTGCCGCTGCAATACGATAGGTGTCCGCTGTCAGAAGTGCCACCTTCTTTTTTTCCTCCACGCAGTACCTGCCTGCCAGCTTGGCTATGGTAGTCGTCTTTCCCACACCGGTAGGTCCTATGAACCATACGATCCTCGGTCCATTCTCCGCCGGAGTGATTCCTTCGGATTTTCCGAATTTCAGCACCATTTTCTGATAAATGTTTGCCAGAAGATAATCAAACGGAAGATCTGCCTTCTTGGTCTTTGAAGCATCCTCTAAAATACTGTTGACATATTTTTCATCCATTTCATTATCCAGCATTTTGTTATACAGCAGACGGATGAACTTATCCTGCTCCGGATTCTGCTCGTCCTCTTTTTCTTCCTGCTTTTCTGCTGTCACTTCCGCTTCAGTGTCCAAAGCGTCTTTCTGTGCTTCCGCTGCTTTCTCTGTATTTGCAGCTGCCGGTCTGCTGTTTAACTGACTTTCCAAAAGCGTCTGCAGACTATCCAGCTTTTTTTCTATATTTTCCGTACTGTTTTTCACCGATACCGTCTTTGCCGTACCTGCACCTGCCCCGGAAGCTTCCATACGATTCAGACTGTTTACCACAGGTCTCTGGGGTGTCTCATCCTCCAGTGCAGCGGTCACCTCGATCTGCTTCGATGACAGAAAGGAGAACAACCCTTTCTTTTTCACTTCACGGACATTCATGATCACCAGTCCGTTTCCCAATTCTTTTTTCGCAGCCTCTGTTGCCTCTGCTTCTGTTTTCCCGGTAAATTTCTTAATTATCATACTGATCCTCGTTCCTGTGTCGGTTCAATGTGCTTGATGTCTTAAGCTGTGACCATACCCACAGACTGTAATTCCACATTCGATTCCACTTCGTTGTAAGATACTACCACCAGATCCGGATAATAATCCTCGGTCAGCCGCTTGAAATACATTCTTACGATCGGTGATGTCATGATAATGGGGGTCTTTCCCATATTTTCCAGCTTTTTGGTCTCTTCTCCCACCGCATTGAGAATTGCTTTGCTTCTGGCAGGATCCAGATTCAGGAAAGCTCCTGTCTCTGTCTGTTTTACGCTTCCCATGACTTCCTGCTCTATCTTGGGATCCAGCGTCAGCACACTGGTAGTCTCGTGGGAAGGGAAATACTTGGTGGAGATTGCTCTCTTTAAGCTCTGTCTCACATATTCTGTCAGAATATCTGTATCTCTGGTCGTAGGTGCATAATCTGCCAATGTTTCCAATATGGTCAGAAGATCCCGGATGGAAATACCTTCTCTCAGAAGATTCTGCAATACTTTCTGGATCTCACCCAATCCCAACAGTTTGGGAACCAGTTCATCCACCAGAGAAGGATTGTTTTCCTTGACATTGTTGATAAGGTTCTGCACATCCTGTCTGGTGAGAAGCTCTGCAATGTGCTGTCTGATGATTTCCGTCAGATGTGTGGCAATGATAGAAGGAGGATCTACTACCGTATAGCCCAGGCTTTCAGCACGTTCTCTCTGTCCCTCTGTGATCCAGATCGCCGGCAGATGGAAGGACGGTTCAAAGGTAGGAATTCCTGTGATCTCCTCTTCGACATATCCCGGATTCATTGCCATATAATGATCAAATAAAATCTCACCTTCGCTGACCTGAATACCTTTGATTTTGATAATATACTGATTCGGATTCAGCTGGATGTTATCACGCAGACGGATAATGGGCACTACTGTACCAAGTTCCAGTGCGATCTGTCTTCGGATCATAACCACACGATCCAACAGGTCACCACCCTGGTTCACATCTGCCAGTGGGATAATACCATAACCGAATTCCAGCTCGATGGGATCCACCTGCAGCAGACTGTTGACATTCTCCGGCTGCCTGATCTCTTCGGCCGCAGCTTCCTCACTGTCGACCTCCTGCTCGATCTTGGCTGTCTCAATGGTACCTTCGATATTTCTCGCAACGATGATGAATACCAGCCCCAATCCTACGAACAGGATGGTATTTAACTGCGTTACAAATCCCAGGATTGCCAGCATGGCTCCCACCAGGTACAGTGCCTTAGGCACTCCGAACAGCTGGCTGACCAGTGTCGTGCCGAAGTCTGCATCCTTACTGCCCTTCGTCACCAGAATACCTGTTGACAGTGAGATCAACAGGGAGGGGATCTGGCTGACCAGACCGTCACCGATGGTCAGTATCGCATATTTATTCAGAGCAGCCGTAATATCCATGCCCTGTCTGGTCATTCCCATAATGATACCGCCCACGATATTGATGGTGGTGATCAGAAGGCCTGCTACCGCATCTCCCTTTACATACTTTACGGCACCATCCATGGACCCGAAGAAGCTTGCTTCTTCCTGAATCTTTTCTCTGCGCTTCTTAGCCTCTGCATCCGTAATGGCACCGGTATTCAGATCCGCATCGATAGCCATCTGCTTACCTGGCATGGCATCCAGTGTAAATCTTGCGGTTACCTCGGATACACGCTCAGAACCTTTGTTGATGACCATGAACTGGATCAGGATCAAAATAATGAAGATGATCACGCCGATGACCAGATCACCGCCGCCTACGAATTCACCGAAAGTCTCCACGACATTACCGGCATTGCCATCTCTTAAGATCAGTCGTGTCGAAGACGTATTCAGTGCAATACGGAAAATCGTAGTGAATAACAGCATCGTAGGGAAGAAGGACATATCCAGTACTTCCTTACTGAACATCGTGGCGAACAGGATCGTCAGTGCAACAGAGATATTGATTGCCAGTAAAATATCCAGCAGCCAGGAAGGTATTGGCACAATAAACATGATAATGGCCGCCATAATATAAATCGCTACGCCGATATCCGCTTTTCTCATTTTCATCTGTGCCTTACCTCCTTTCTCTTTCCGTGTATTTTCATCTTTTTTTAATATTTATGATTCTTCTTTATACTTTCCCCTGCAGATGATATACAAACGCCAGGACTTCTGCTACTGCCTGGTACAGTTCCGGCGGCACCGCCTGCCCCACATCCACATTGGCATACAGCATTCTGGCCAATGGCTTGTTTTCCACAATTTCTATTTTATGCTCTCTGGCGATCTCCTTGATCTTCGCCGCCAGATAATCCTCACCTTTTGCAATCACAATAGGGGCATCTGCCACCTCGGGATCATATTTGATGGCAACTGCATAATGGGTGGGGTTGGTGATGACCACATCTGCCTGCGGCAGATTCTGCATCATTCTCCGCCGGGAAGCTTCCTGCATCTTCTGCCGGATACGGCCCTTGATCTGTGGATCACCTTCCTGCTGCTTGTACTCTTCCTTAACCTCTTGCTTGGTCATTCTCATATCCCTGCTGAATTTTACTTTCTGATAAATAAAATCTGCTGCAGCGATGATCATATAGATCAGCGATACCCTGATCCCGAGATCCGTAACAGTCTCTCCGATCAAAGCGATGGCCTGCATAAGCTCCATATCATACAGGCTGTATAACAGAGGCCACTTGCCTTTCAGATAATTATAACATATGTATATGATCAATCCAATCTTCAATAGAGATTTGATCAGCTCCACCAGGGAATTCACAGAAATGATCCTCTTGAATCCGGAGACCGGATTCAGTTTGGAAAATTTGGGCTGCATCGGCTTGCCTGTGGGATGCCATCCCACCTGTACCACATCACTTAAAAAAGCTATCAGACAACCCACCAGCAGAAGCGGAGCCATGATAACCACTGCTTCCAGCAGCATCTTCTGAAATACCAGTCTGACATCCGTCTGGGGCATGTTGCCATGCCAAAAGGTTACCACCTCCGGGATTTTTTCATAAATGTGAGTGAATACATTCATAAACTGGTATCCCATGTGTCCCACCCATAGCTTTAATACCAGGAATACCGACAAAAGACCCAGACCATTGGCAATTTCACGGCTTTTTGCTACCTGACCTTCTTTTCTGGCATCTGTCAGTTTTTTCTCGGTAGCGGGTTCGGTTTTCTCTCCACCCTGTCCTTCTGCAGCAAAGAATTGCAGATTATATTCCAGACTCACATCATACCTCCGACAAAGGACACTACCATCTTTTTCATCTCCTGATAGACAAAATCCGCTGCACCCGGCAGCATTCCCGCAGTCAGGAACATGGCCGTAAGACCCGCCAGTACTTTCAGCTGAATACCTACCGCAAACATATTCATCTGGGGAGATACCTTTGCCAGCACTCCCAGGATTGCATTCAGGAGTAATGTTACACAAAAAATCGGCAATACAATACGAAAGCCGATCAGAATATAATCATTCATAAATTCGATCATGGAGTTCAACAGACTGTCTGCATGAAACACCACCCCGTTCACGGGAATCAGTGTAAAGCTGTCCGCCAACGCCCCAAAAAGATAACGGTACATTCCGGAGGCGATCAGCATCAACATAAAGGAATACTGATATAATACACCGGTAATGCTGGTGCTCTCTCTTGTCGTCGGATCCATCAGTGTCGCCATGGAAAGTCCCGTTTCCATATCTGCTATGGAACCCGCAAAATTTACGATTGCCATGCAGATATTAGCCCCAAACCCGATCAACAGACCGGCGATCGCTTCCTTCATGACAATGACTGCATATTCCATTACCGTATTAAAAACAACTGCTTCCACCGGTGTCAGTGTCTCATACAACAGAATCGCCGTAAAAAAGCTGATACCGATCCGGATTCTGGCCGGAGTATCTGTCATACCGAAATAAGGTGCAATATAGACAAAGCAGGATACTCTGACAAAAATCAGTAAAAAATATTCAAGATCATATATGGAAAATGAAAAATCTACCATGAAGCCATCCTATTACCTGTGCACATATTGACTGAAAGTGGACCACAATTGTACCGTATATTCCACCATTGTGTTCATCATCCAGCTTCCCAGCAAAACCAATGTCAGGAATATGGCAATAATCTTCGGTACAAAGGTCAGCGTCTGCTCCTGAATGGAGGTCACTGTCTGAAAAATACTGATGATCAATCCAACGATCAGCGATACCAACAGAACAGGCAAAGATACCTTAATGATCACATATAACGCATTATTCGTCATTTCCGATACTGCATCAATCGTCATTGTCCTACCTCATTTCACCGGTTAATAAAACGTCTGTACCAGCTGCCCTATGATCAATGCCCATCCGTCTGCCAGTACAAACAGCAGAATCTTGAAAGGCATGGAAATCGTCGTGGGCGGCAGCATCATCATGCCCATACTCATAAGAGTGGATGCCACTACCATATCGATTACAATAAAAGGAATGTAGATCATAAAGCCGATCCAGAACGCCATACGCAATTCACTGATCATAAAGCTGGGAACCAACACCGAATTGGGAATGGCTTCCAATGTTCCGTCCCATTCCTTTCCTGCAATATCCATAAAAAGTTCTACATCCTTCACCTGGGTCTGGGGATACATAAATTCACGTAACGGTGCCATTCCCTTCTCCAGAGCCTCTTCCTGATCAATTGTCCCTTCTTCAAAGGGCTGAATGGCTTCTTCATTGATTCTTGTGATCGTAGGCTCCATGATAAAGAATGTCAGAATCAGTGCCAGACCGATCAATATCTGGTTTGGCGGTGCTGTCTGTGTATTTAGCGCCGATCTTGTAAAATGTAACACAATGATGATTCTGGTAAAAGACGTCATCATGATAATAATGGTAGGTGCCAGGGCAATCAGCGTCAATGTGATCAAAATGCGCAATGCACCGTTGATCTGCCCGTTTCCATTATTATAAGTAATACTGACCGTGTTGGCTGTATTCAACGATCCCACTTCTTCATGTGTAGTGGCCGTTCCCGCCGGATTGATCACTGTAGATACCTCTGTATCTCCTGTCAGATGCCGCTCCGAAGCCTGTGCCTTTATGGGTGTACAAATACACAATATGCCTACCGTGACCAGCAGGCATACCATAGAAATAACTCTCTTAAGTTGTTTGTTTGCATTAATGATCTTTGTCTTCATTCTGTTTCTTAGCCGCACGTTCCATTAGTTCCCGAAACCCGGAAGTATTTTCCAATGTTGTCTTACCTTTAAGTTGTTCTGCCGGGATCTCACCCAGAGTTGTCACAGTATCTTTGCAGACTGCGATAGCAAAATAGGTCTCACCGATCCGGATCAATTGAATATACTTGTTATTGGCGATCCGAACCGTCTCCCTTACTTCAATATTGCCTGCCGCTCCCTGCTGCTTCTGGTATCCCGCAAGCCATTTTGTCACCAGTGCGGTTACCGCCAGTACTGCCAGGAAAATCAGCAATACGGTAATAAACTGTGCATAACTGTCAGCTTTTCCGGTGAGTATGATCATTAACCCACTACCTTTTTCACAGCTTCAATAACTCGCTCTGCCTGGAAAGGTTTTACGATAAAGTCCTTTGCTCCTGCCTGAATGGACTCGATAACCATAGCCTGCTGGCCCATTGCGGAACACATGATAACCTTTGCGCCACCGTCCAGCTTCTTGATTTCCTTCAGTGCCTGAATACCATCCATCTCCGGCATAGTGATATCCATCAGTACCAGATCGGGATTTACCTCTTTGAACTTCTCTACAGCTTTCATTCCGTTCTCTGCTTCTCCGGCAACATTGTAACCGTTCTTGGTCAGAATGTCCTTAATCATCATTCTCATGAATGCTGCATCATCGCAGATCAAAATATTTTTAGCCATTTAGTTTTCCTCCATTTATTTGGTCTATTCTCTGTTTTATTTTATAATTTCCGTAATACGTACACCAAAGCTTTCTTCAATTACAACGACTTCTCCCTTGGCAACAAACTTTCCGTTTACCAGGACATCAATAGGTTCTCCTGCAATACGATCCAGTTCGATGATCGTACCCGGTGAGAACTCCAGGATCTCGGAAATAGATTTTGTTGTTCTTCCAAGCTCTACCGTCACTTCCAGCGGTACATCTTTGATCAGGCCGATATTTTCCTGACCGTTGACCCCAATGCTGTCATTTGAAAAGCTTTGGAACTGTGCGGGCTGTACATTGACATTCTGCTGGGGCATTCCCATATTGCCCATCTGGTTCATCATACCCATGCCATTCATGGGATTCATACCGTTCATGCCCATCTGATTCATACCGGCCATAGGGTTGTTACCCATACCCATCTGACCCATCATCGGATTCATGCCGTTCATTCCCATATTGCCCATCTGGTTCATGCCGTTCATATCCATGCCAGGCATCTGATTCATACCATTCATTCCCATGTTGCCCATCTGGTTCATACCGTTCATGGCTGCGGGATCAGGCTGCTGCATATTCATCTGTGCCATATTACCTGCACCGGCATTCATCTGGCCGACATTGCTCTGCTGTGCGGGAGCTGCAGGTGTGGATGCCTGATTCGCTGGTTGTGCTGGTGCCTGTTCTGCGGAGCCTTCCAACGCACCCATCTGGGTATTGATAAAGGTCTCTACCAGTTTCCGGGCGAAATCAATAGGATACAGCTGCATGATAGAACTGTCTACCAGATCATCGATCTGCATACGGAATGCGATTTTTACAAAGGTGCCTCCCAAAAATGGAGATATTTCCTTGCCATCCTTTACCTCTGTCAGATCAAAAAGAGAGGACTCAGGCGGGCTGATATCAATTACCGTCTGCAACAGTGTGGAAAGGGAAGTCGCTGCGGAACCCATCATCTGGTTCATCGCCTCGGAAATTGCACTCAGGTGCAGTTCTCCCAGCTCTCCATCTGTATTCGTACCATCACCGCCCATCATCAGGTCAGTGATAACTTTTACGTCATGTTCTTTTAATACCAGAATATTGGTACCGTCCAGTCCCTGGGTATATTTGATCTGAATAAATACACAAGGCTTTTCATAGGTATCCAGCAAGGTCTTCCATGTGGCAAGTGTAACCACAGGGGTCGTGATATTTACTTTACGATTTACCAGCGAATACAATGTTGTGGCGGAGGATCCCATACTGATATTTGCTACCTCGCCTATCGCATCCTTCTCTACATCGGTCAATTCCTCTCCCGGTGCGACCACAGGTGCCGCATCATTTACATATCCACTGTCATTATTCTCAGCCGTGCTGCTCTCCGGTGCCGGATCCGCTGCCGTATCACCGCCATCTGCGGTATCCGACAGATCCATACCTTGCAGCAGGGCATTTATCTCATCCTGAGATAACATCCCATCCATCGTTACTCCTCCTCTCTGATCACCGATGTGATCTGAACAGCATACGAATCTCTATCCGTACCGGGCAGTGCCGTGAACTTCTTAATATTGCCCACATACACATTCATGTCGGTATCGACTCGGGAATCCAGCCGGATACAGTCGCCCACCTGCAGATTCAGGAAATCGTTCACCGAAATGGTGCTCTTTCCCAGCACTGCCTTGATCGGAATATCTACTCTCCGGATCATGGACTCTATGTACTCCTCGTAGTGTTCATCGTGATTCTCCTGCATTGTGGAGAACCAATATTTGGTGTTCAGTTTATCCATCACATCTTCCAGTGTAAAGAAAGGAAGACAGACATTTATCATTCCTTCGACATCCCCGATCTTCATATTCAGAGTAACAATAGCGATCATATCGCTGGGTGCAATTACCTGTGCAAACTGGGGATTCGTTTCCAACCGGCTTAATACCGGTGAGATTTCAACAACATTTTTCCAGGGCTCACGCAGCAGCTGTGTGAACATTACCAGCACCTTTTGCAGAATTGTAAGCTCTATATCTGAAAAATCTCTGCTCTTTTCCAATGGCTGACCGCTGCCTCCCAGCATACGATCCAACATGGCATAGCATATATTGGTTGAAATTTCTATAATAATATTGCCGTTGAGTGGTGCAAAATTAACAATTCCAAGTACCGACGGATTTGACAACGCATTGGAAAACTCGCTGAACGTAACTGTTTCCGAACTTGCTACCGATACCTGTACATTCTTGCGCAGATATACCGGAAGGTTCGTAGAGATCAGCCGACTGTAATGCTCAAATATGATCTCCAACGTTCTCAAATGTTCTTTAGAGAATTTGGTAGGGCGGCTGAAGTCATAATTCTTAACCTGCTTCTCGTCCTCCCCCTGGATCTGATCCACATCCAGATCTCCGTCTGATAACTGTTTCAGGAGATTATCAATTTCACTTTGTGAAAGTATATCACTCACAGGCCCTCACCTCCTGTCATCTTATTTTTCTGCCTCATCAGCCGAATTTCACTCCGCTGATTGCGACCTTATAGATGAAGTCGGATTGGAACAGATCCTGAATAGACTTCAGAATCTCCTCTTTCAGGCCTTCCATGTCCTCTCTGCACTCATCCTCTGTATGTGCGGAAACTGTAGCCGTAATAGCATCCTTGATCAGATTCTCATAGCCGGCCAACGTATCACTGCTTCCATAGGTCTTGTAGTCCTTATGCTTCTTGTTGATAGACAAAGATACATCAAACATGATGTAATCCTGTTTTGCTCCTGCTTCGCTCTTCAGAGGAATTGTCATGGAATCTGCAATATTATATACCTCTGTATCGGTAAGGGCAACATTCGTTGTTCCTTCCTTTCCCGGAACGGTAAGTTCCAGATTCATGGCCGTGGTAATATTGTCTACCAGTTGTGCGGTCTTCTTATTCGTACCCACAATACTCACCAGCATGACACTGGTCAATACAATATTCACAACTAACAGTGCCAGGATCAATACTGTCATCAGATTTTTCTTCATTGGTCTTATGCTTCCTTTCCCTCTCCACGTTAATATGTTGTGGATGGATTATAGATTCTGATCTCTACGCGTCGGTTCTTGCTGCGCCCCTCTTCTGTGGAGTTGTCAGCTACCGGTATGCGTTCTCCCATTCCCGCATGTCTTAAATTGGACGGATCCAGAGAAGTGTTCTCAGTCAGATAATAGAACACAGAGAGTGCTCTGGCGCTGCTCAGTTCTTCATTGTCCGCAAACCGTGCACTGTGAATGGGAACATTATCTGTATGTCCTTCGATTTCAATGGTGGAATCACTTCCGTAACGCTCCAGGATCACACCCACCTTATCTAAAACTGTCTTGGCCTGATCCTTCAAGCTGTCACTTCCGGAATCAAACAACAGCGCTCCCTTCATAGACAGCTGCACATATTGTGCCGTAAATGACACACTGACCTGATCTGCAAGGCTATCCTCCACCAGGGCTTCCTGTACCGTTTCTGCCAGCTCTTCATTGCTTTCCAGATTTTTCTCATTTAAAGCTTCTTCCAAAGCTTCTGCACTGTCATATTTCTCATAGTTATCGGAATCCGTCTCACTATCTGCGTTTCTTCCGGCATTGCTGATATACTCATCCAGATCATTCAGCTGGCTGACACCGTTGCTGATCAGAATACCTTCTCCGATTGCCGTAGAGCCCGCATTGAATATACTGAAAGTACTGCTGGACATGGCAGCTGCCATTTCGCTGTACTTGGTCGCATCAATCGAAGACATGGAGAACAGCATAACAAAGAAGCACAGCAGCAAGTTCATCAAGTCACTGAATGTAGACATCCATGCCGGGGATCCAGCAGGCGGATCTTCTGGCTTACGTTTTGCCATTAAGCTTCACCCCCTGCTTCCTCTTCGCCCTCTTCACTTGTTCTGTCCTTCGGAGGAAGGAACGACTTTAATTTTTCCTCGATGACACGGGGATTCTCACCAGCCTGTATGGATAAGAGCCCTTCGATCATAACCTCTTTCTGCTGCATCTCCACAGCATTATCTGCTTTCAATTTATTGGAGATAGGGATACAGATCCAGTTTGCCAGCAGGGATCCGTACAGGGTAGTGATCAACGCTACTGCCATTGCCGGTCCCAGGGAGGACGGATCCTCCATGTGGTACAACATATCTACCAGACCGATCAGGGTACCGATCATACCCCAGGCAGGACCCATGGCTGCCAGTGTATCCCAGAAGCCGATCGTATCTTTATGTCTTCCCTCTACACTTACCAGTTCCGTCTCCATGATGGCACGTACCAATTCGGGATCAGTACCATCAACGATCAGAAGGATCCCCTTTTTCAGGAACGGTTCCTCCAGGTCTGCCGCAGCTTCTTCCAACGACAAAAGACCTTCCTTACGTGCGACATTGGAAAGCTCAATGATCTTGCCGATCATCTCGGAAGTATTCAGTGACGGCGCCTTAAAGATCAAAGTGAATGATTTCAGACCCGCTATGTAATTCTGCAAACTCACGGACATGAGGGTACAGGAAAAAGCTCCACCAAATGTGATAATTGCAGAAGCCGGATCCAGATATTCACCGAATCCCCCGACACCCGCAGAGCTTATAATACCAAATACCAACATGAATAACGCTAATAATATTCCTGCTAAAGATGCTATATCCACTTAAATCACCTGGCATTCTGCAAATTATTTTGCAAAAATATCCTTTCTGTATAATATTACAAGATTTTTTATTTCTTGTCTACTTTCTTTTACAATTATTTTCTTTCCGGTGGTAAGTGTCAACACTGTATCCGGAGTCTCTTCCACCAGTTCGATCAGGTCCGGATTTACCAGTACCTTGACCCCATTGATCTTCGTAACTTCTATCATACCATTTTCTCCTTCCCCATCATTCAAATACTTTCTTCATTTTATGCCTTTTTGCGCACTTTCCTGCTTTTTCCTTATAGTACTTTTTTCCCTTGATCTTTTATACACACAAAAGGGACAGGTGGAATTCCTATCCCTTTGTATGTTTATTATAATTTTAACACTTTATTAACGCTTCAGGTTGGTCAGTTCTTCCAACAGAGTATCGGATACGGTAATGATACGGCTGTTAGCCTGGAAACCTCTCTGGGTGGTGATCATCTCGGTAAACTCAGAGGACAGATCCACATTACTCATCTCCAGCTGACCTGTGGACATATATCCACCGCCTGCGGTGATGTCTACGCCGATACCATCAAACTCACCGGAGTTCAGTGTTGCGGAGTACAGGTTGTCTCCCTGCTTCTCCAGACCGGAAGCATTGGCAAAAGCTGCGGTAGCGATCTGACCTAACAGCTTGGTCATACCGTTGTCATAGCTGGCATAGATCATGCCGTCTTTCTGAATAGACACGCCGATCATATCTCCCAGACGACGTCCGGTTCCCAGACCATCCAGGTCACCACTTGTGGCACCGATGGTGGAAGTACCCTTGTTGTCGTAGTTGGTACACTCGGACAGGTCAATGCTGATATCGGAGAAGTTGCCGCCTAACTGTGAAAATGCTGCATTAATGCTCAGGTTTGTGGTAGAGCCGCCGACACTTTCCAGTTTACCGGTGTCTTTATTGAATACCACAGTAGTTCCCTCAAAATAACGGCCTTCCATGGTAATAGCGCTGCCGTCTGCCGGAAGCAGCTGATCTCCGGTACCAGATCTCATATTTCCAAGCAGTTGCTGCATGGTAAGCTGTTGCGTTGTGTCTGTAGGGCTAGTAATATACAAATCCAAAAATTCGTTGGTAGATCCCTCATATCCATAAGCTGCCGCAATTGCATCCAGCGCCTGCTGTTGTTTCTGCGCTGCTGCTTCGTCTGCCGGGGTGATCAGGCTTCCATCCGTATTAAAAATATCAGCAAGGTCAGCCACATCTGTGGTACCATCCTTGGACTGCAATTTTGTGCCATTCCACTTGTAGGCATCGGTATTCAATGTCACCTTTGTTTCCATTTTCTGTTGGGTACGATTGCCAAAATCCAGCGCTGAGATGTCAACCTCTGCTCCGGTGGAATCCAACAGTTTGGTCAGTTCCATACTATAGGCATTGGTATTCGGTTCGCCGGACTGCTTAAATGTGAACTTTGCAGTATAGCTGTAGCCTCTCGCATCAAAGAAATTCAAATTTACAGATTTACCGCTGGTGCTGGTCACATCCTTATCGTTCTCATCCAGAATACCTGAAATATTTGCTTTTGTGGTAGCCTCAGGGGGATAAGTCATATTCGCCGCGCTCATGATACGCAGTGCAGATACGGTATCCTGCTTGATATTGCCGGTAGTCTCATCCACGCCCCAGCCCATGACATTGTAACCGGTACTGGTCATTGCCAGGTTGCCGGCGCCATCTACATAGAAAGAACCGTCTCTGGTGAAAAAGTTCTCGGAGCCGTTGCTGACTACGAAAAAGTTATCTCCGGTGATCATGATATCAAAAGGATTACCGGTAGACTGTGCGGAACCCTGAGTGGTAATGGCAGTGTTGATAGCTCCTGCCTTAACGCCCAGACCGATCTGTTTGGCATTAGTACCGCCGACACCGGTGGTAGCATTGGCACCGCTGGCCTTCTGTGTGGTCTGGCTCATCAGTTCACTGAAAGTCATGGAACTGGATTTATACGCTGTTGTGTTGACGTTGGCAATATTGTTACCGATTACGTCCATTCTGGTCTGGTGTGTCTTCAGTCCGGCCACACCAGAATACAATGATCTCATCATAGTACTTGTTCCTCCTGTATCGGAACCGTGCTTTCTCTCTGTCATTCAAGAAAGCATGACCTCCATCTTTGGTCCGGTCTACATAATTACGGCTCCGTTAATATTTGTAAATACATTGTCTTCGGTCTCTCTGCTGTCCATGGCGGTTACCACGGTCTTATTGGGTACATTCACAATAAAGGCCAGATCATCCACGATCACCAGAGAATCCCTGATTCCCTTCTGTCCCGCTTTTCTCGCTCCATCGTTCAAGCGTTCCAGCTGATTGCCTGTCAGTTCGATTCCTCTGTCTGCCAACCGTACCGTAGCATGTTTGGAAAATTTTAATTCCTGTGTTCCGGGAACATTTTGTTCCTGACTCTTGTTCTGCAGGATTTCCTGGAAAGATACCAGATTTTCCTGTGCTGCTTTTACGGTCTTACGACTGTTATTTAAGTACTGATTTGCCAGCTGGTCAATGGACAGAAAACTGTTTTTCTGAATATCCATATCCAAACGCCCCTCTGTATCAGCTGCTTACTGCTTTATACGCTTTCTGTGCTGTCTGTTCCTTCTGTTTCTCCGGTTTTCTCTTTGCTCTCGGAGTCTTTCTCATCTGCTTCTTCTGCAGCTTTGCGGATCTCCTTCATGCGTTCAATGTACTTGTTCAGACTCGTTACGGTATCGTTTGCCAGGAAGGATTTCTCGTAATCACTCATTTCGTTGTATTCCTTCTCCAGTGCATCAACGGTCTCGCCATCGGTAGAATCAATACCATTTACATTAGGAAGCTTGTTCAGCTTTACCGTAAAGTTGTAAGCCTTGTTGTACGCATTCAGATAATCAGTATCTACTACAGAATCCAGATCATCGATAGAATACTTCTGCTCATTGATATAAAGGTAAGCCTTGTTGTTCTCGTAGGACACATAATCCACTTTGCCCTGTACCAGTTTGGTATCTCCGGAAGATGTGGTGGTCTTGATATAGACCTCCTTGCCTACCAGAGAGCTTGCTCTCTGCAGGTCCATGCTGCTGGACATATTCTGCATCTGCTCTACCTGTGAGAACTGTGCATACTGCGCTATGTATTCCGTATTGGAAGTAGGTTCCAGAGGATCCTGATACTTCATCTGCGCTACCAGAAGCTGTAAGAATGCCTCTTTGTCCATTCCGTTGCTTTTAGACTTTGCTGCATTGCTCACGGAAGTCTGGGATGCAGTCTCTACAATTTTACCGTCTTTCACGGGTGCAACCAATGCCATTTTCTTTTCTCCTTTCGTTATTTATTATGCGGTGAAATCCACCGTATTGCCGTTCGCTGTCATCATATCTGCTGCGATCCGGTCTTCTTCAGACTGAGACTCTTCTTCTGCCAACGCTTCATTCAGGTTGATCCTGCGGGTACGCTTTCTGCTTACGCCTGCTTCATTATCCTGGTTACTATTATGGTCTCTACCCTGTTCCAGATTCTGTTCGAACTGGTGGGTCTGCACGGTAACTTCGATAGCCTCCACTTTGACGCCCTGCTCTGCGAAGCTTTCCTTCAGCTGTACCATCTGGCTTTCCAGTGCTGCCTTGACCGTTTCATTCTGTGTGATGAAATTGGCCGTAACCACTCCGTTCTTGGATGCCATCTGTATATGCAGGGTTCCCAGACTCTGGGGATGCAGCTGCATTTCCAGTTCAGAACTGTCTGCCTTGACAGATACTTTCATGTAGTCCATGATCTGGCGCATGATATCCTGTGTATCCGTAGCTGTTGTCTCTCCTGCCTGTGCTGTCTGCTGCAATTGTGCCAGGAAATTGTCTTCCTTCAGATTCTGTAACAGAAGATTTCCATGATGTTCGCCGGCCGTATGCTCCTGTTTGCTGCCGGAGTCTTCAGTCCTGTTCTCCTGCGTATTCTGCACGGGGATTTCCGCCTTGCTGCCGGTCTCCTGTGCCCCGATGGTCTCTGTGATATCTGCAGAGTTTTTCTCCGCTCTAACAGTCACATCCTCTGTTTTTTCTGTCTCCACAGTAATTACCGGTTCTGTCACAGTTTCCTGTGCGATCTGTGTCACTGCCTCCTGCCATTTTCCAGGGATCAGCTGTACTTCTTCCTGTGCCTGTCCTACCAGCTCTTTCTGCAAGTCCATAATCCCTTTGACATCATTGTAGAGATTCTCATCCGTCAACAATGCAAACGAATCCTGAGCTCCGCTGACTGTCATCAACAGTTCATTGAGCTTTGCCGGATCTGTCAGATCCATCTCCGTCATTCCCAGGTCTTTCATGGCTGCCTGCAGTTCTTCTTCACTGATGGAAAAAGTATCTGTGATCTGCTGGATCAGATTCTGCACGATCGTTCCTACTGTTTCCTGCACTTTCTCCAGATCCCCTGCATCCATGCCGTCATCTTCCACTTTCTTGTTTCCGGTGGACACATCCTTTACGTCATCCCGCTGTCTGCCGGTGTTTCTCAAAGATTCACCGCGCCTGACATCTTTTTGCCCTGTCTGGGTGCGATCCCCACCGGCCGTATTGGCGATCTGGGTGTTACTCTGTGTCCTGTTCCATACTGCCTGGAAACTGGTTCCCGCATTCTGCTTTGCTGCAGTGACCATATCCGGCACCTGTACATTGCCGCTGCTGCCAACACCTTTAATTGTCGCTCCTGCCATAGTTCCTCCTTTCCCAGGCCTCTTTTGTCATTTGTCCATGACGTATGACCTGTAATGATACTACAAATCATGTATCGGATCTTTCCTTCCTTTTCTTAAGATTCCGGATCCATAATTTTCGTGATCTTTGCCGCTACCTGAGAATCCATTGCTCCGAGGATTTTTCCTCTGTCATCTGCGCTCATAACCTTCAGGATTCTTGCTGCGAGGTCCAGATTGTTAGTCATCTGTTCAAAAATAGCCGCCGCCTGTTTCGGCTTCATGGCAGAATAAGCAGCCGCATAATCCTGTACTTCCTGGCTCTCTTCCAGCTGGGTTACAACCTGTTTATAAATATATTCCGCAGTTGCAGGATCCATGGATTCATAATATTTCTTATATTCCTCTGCTCCGGGTCCCTTATCGGAATAGACCACTTCATCATAAAATTCTTTCTGGATACGCTGGAATTCTACCTGCTGTTTTTCAAACTCCTGCAGTCTGAGTACTTCCGCCTTTAATTGCTCCAGCTCATCATCTTTGGATGCAGATGCATTTTGTGCCTGTTCCAGCTGCAGCTCCAGACTTTTGATCTGATCTACCGCCTCCTGTAAGCTGGTATAGCCGCCATAGGCATTGGGATCTGTTGTCTCTGTCACGGAATTGCCAGGCAGGATCTTATTCAGCACCGGCACATCCTTCAAAATCGGGGTCACCACCGAACTTCCGAATCCGCCGATATCCAGCTTGATGATCGCACAGATCACAGCGATCCACAATGCCACGATCAGGATCGTAGCTCCAAAGGTAAGCAGACTGTTGCCTTCATTGCCATCTTCCAGTTCATCTTCCTGTTTTGCAATTTCCTTTGCACGGCGCTTTGCTTCTTTTCGCTGGGCCTGCTGTTCTTTCTTTAATTGTTTTTTCTCTTCCGCCAGCTGTTTTCTCTCGTTATCCACTGCGTTTTCTTCCGGAGTTTTTTCTCTTGCCATATTAATCCTCATGCCTTTCCATCATCTGCCGGCTTTTCGCCCCGTATCCCTGCTCTAACGGGACTTCTGACCGTAGGTATAGCTGGTCAGTTCATCTATCGTTTTACTTTCCGCATGATTTTCTTCCTGCAGAAATGCTTCAAAAGCTTTTTCCCGCAGTGTTTCATGCATTTTTCTCTCTTTCATGGCCTCCGCCATGCGTTCTCTGGCAGCTTCCACATTTTCTTTTGCTTTTTCCACCCGGATCTCCTGTGCTGCCACGATACTGTCCATTTTCAAAAGTGCTTCCTTGTTCTCTTCAATGGCGCACAGATCCAATTTCCCCTTTAGCAATCCTGCGGACTGGTCTTCATACTCTTTTCTGCGTGCTTTCAGACGTTCCAGATGCTCTGTTTCCACCTGTAAAGCAGTCATTGCCGTACCAAATTCCTGCTTTGCCTGTGTCTCCATCTTTTCCTTGATATTCAGAATGTTTTGCAGTGAATATCTGAATCTGGCCATTTATCTCACTCCTGATCCGTAAAAAGTCCTTCCAGCATCTGTACGCTTTCTTCGAAGGTGAATTTTTCCTCCGTGCTCTGACACAGGAAACCGTTCACTGCATCGATCTTGGAAATAGCGTAATCAATATTGGGATTGCTCCCTTGCTTATAAGCTCCGATATTGATCAGATCTTCCGCTTCATTGTAGGTGGCCAACACATTTTTCAGCTTGTTGGCCGCCTGTTTATGCTCTCTTGTGGCAATCTGGCTCATACATCTGGAAATGCTCTGCAGAATATCTATTGCCGGGTAATGATTTTTATGTCCCAATTTTCTGTCCAGCATAATATGACCATCCAGAATGCTTCGGGCGGTATCTGTAATGGGCTCATTAAAATCATCACCGTCTACCAGGACTGTGTATAATCCGGTAATAGAGCCTACTGCGGCTCTTCCGGCTCTCTCTAACAGCTTCGGCATCTCCGAGTACACACTGGGAGGATATCCTCTGGTCACCGGCGGTTCTCCGCTGGCCAGTCCGATCTCCCGCTGCGCCATGGAAAAACGGGTCAGGGAATCCATCATCAGTAGAACATCCTTGCCCTGATCCCTGAAATATTCCGCAATTGCGGTAGCCGTCTTGGCCGCCTTGTTACGCTCCAGAGCCGGCCGGTCAGAGGTTGCCACTACCACAACGGATCTGCGCATACCTTCTTCGCCCAGATCTCTCTCAATAAATTCCCGAACCTCTCTGCCACGCTCGCCAATCAGCGCAATGACATTGATATCTGCTTTGGTATTGCGGGCGAACATACCCATCAGGGTGGATTTGCCCACACCGGAACCGGCAAAGATACCGATTCTCTGCCCTTTTCCTACCGTGATCATGCCATCTACCGCCTTGACTCCCAACGGCAGTACCTGATCGATAATGGTTCTGGACATGGGATCCGGAGGTGCTGCCTCTACCGGGTAGGCCGCTCCACTGATCATTTCACCATCAATAGGCACACCCAGACCGTTCAGCGTCTTGCCCAGCAGTTTTTCACTTACTGTAACTTTCAGAGGATCTCCGGTATTTTCCACCACGCAGCCAAGTCCGATGCCATCCACGGAATCATAAGGCATGAGCAGGGTCTTCTTGTCACGAAAGCCCACGACCTCAGCCATGATAGGCTTCGCCCCTTCCGCCTCCGGCAGGATCCGGCATAGATCCCCCAGCTTGGAATCCGGTCCGGCAGACTCTATGGTCAGACCTACCACATTGACCACTTTTCCCAATTTCCGGTAAAAGCTCTTCTCTGTCAGTTTATTATATTTTTCAAAATCAATGTTCTTAATGACCATTTATCAGCCTTCGTAGGATAATAATTTTAATTTCTGACGCAGTTCTGACAGCTGAGTTCCCAGTCCACAGTCGAAAATACCGCTTTCGGTCTCAATAAGACATTCTCCCTTGCCCAACGTAATATCTTCTACGATTTCCACGGTACTGTTAGGAGAAGTGGCTCCTGTCATGATCTGCTTTTTCTGCATGCTGACATACGGATAATCTTCTTTGGAGACATGTACGAGAAAGCTTCGGTTGTCCTCCGTTTTTCTCATAGTGGAGGATATCAGATAGCATAGTACTTCTCTGTAGGAATGCAGATCCACATGAAAAATATGCTCGTATATGCCGGTGATGGTATCCACGAACTTCGGTTCCAGTTCATCGATCATCTTCTGGTACTCTGCCTCCAGTCCGGCTTCCTTTTTCTGATATTCTGCAGTCCGTTGTGCCTCTGTGCGGTCAGCCTCTGCCTTCGCCTCCTGCTGTCCCTGCCTTCTGGCCTGTTCCAACACATCGGCTTTTTGTGCTTCTGCCTGTGTTCTGGCGTCCTCTAAGATGCACGCCGCCTGTGCTCTGGCGTCTTCTACTATCTTCTGTGCCTCTGCTTCAGCTTCTTCTTTCAATTTCTGCAGGTCTTCACCCGCCTTGATCACATTACCGGAAGTCTGCGGGGCTCCCTCGCCGTTCTCGTTGTCTGTGACCAGTGCTTCCACCTTATCAGCTGCCAGCCCGGAGACGAATCCGGTTCCCTCTTCCTGCTGCATTTTCGCAGAAAGTTCCCGGATTCTTTTTGCTACCAGTCCATTCATATCAATAACTCTGGTATCTTCTTCCACAAGCTTTGTAAATCCGCTTTTTAAAAGATTACTAGACAACGATCTCGTCACCTCCGCCTCTGGAAATGATGATCTCACCGGAATCCTCCAGCTTACGGATAATATTTACGATCTTCTGCTGAGCCTCTTCTACATCCTTCATACGTACAGGACCCATGAATTCCATATCTTCCTTGATCATAACAACCAGACGTTTGGACAGGTTGTTAAAGATTGCATTCTGTACCTGTTCATTTGCACCCTTCAGTGCGGTTGCCAGATCATTATTGTCCACATCACGCAGCACACGCTGGATCGCCTTGTCGTCCAAAAGCAATATATCCTCGAATACAAACATCTTTTTCCGGATCTCGTCTGCCAGTTCCGGCTCTTCGATCTCCAGAGTCTCCATGATATGTTTCTCGGTACCACGGTCTACGGTATTCAGGATATCTACTACCGCATCCACACCACCGATAATAGTGTAGTCCTGATTCACCAGACTTGCCAGTTTCGACTCCAGCACTTTTTCCACTTCCTTGATGACATCCGGGCTGGTACGATCCATGACTGCAATACGTCTTGCCACTTCTGCCTGACTGTCGGGAGGAAGTGCGGAAATGATCAATGCCGCCTGGCCGGGTGACAGATAGGACAGGATCAGGGCAATGGTCTGGGGATGCTCGTCCTGGATAAAGTTGATCAACTGGCTGGCATCCGTCTTACGCACAAACTCGAAAGGCTTTACCTGTAAGGATGCAGTCAGTTTGCCGATCACATCCATTGCCTTGTCGGACCCCAGTGCCTTCTCCAGCAGTTCCTTCGCATAATTGATACCGCCTTCGGCAATATACTGTTGTGCCAGACACACTTCGTAGAACTCGTTGATCACTTCTTCCTTGACCTGTGGAGTCACGCTTCTGGTATTGGCGATCTCCAGTGTCAGTTCTTCGATCTCTTCTTCTTTTAAGTGTTTAAAAATTCCGGCGGATCTCTCCGGTCCTAAGGAAATCAGAAGGATCGCAGCCTTCTGTAATCCCGATATTCCGCCTTCTGCTTTTGTCCTTGCCATATGTACTCCGTTTCTTAGTTCCAGTCTTCATTCAACCAGTTCCGCAATAATGCCGCTGCAGATTCCGGATTCTCATCCACGAATTTCTCAATCATCTTACGTGTCTCGGACTTGGATTCCACATCAATATCCTCCAGTTCCGTCTCAGGAGTGGACTGCAGCATATTCTCCACAGATACCTCTTCTTCCTGTTGTACCTCCTGTCTGGTACGCATACTGTGCAGTACTACAAACACCAGCAGTCCCAGAATCAGCAATAACATGATGACGCTCAACACATTCTGTGTCGTAACAGGACTGCTTTCCTTATCATAAAAGATAGGGCTTTCGTATGCAATGATCGTAATGTTACTTGCGCTGATACCGGTGGCATTTGCTACCAGACTATACATATCCTGGTCTACAGTCATCTTGGTATCTGCGCTGTTCTGGGATTTGTATTCATCCCAGGTAGTGCCATCCAGAAGACCCTGTCGTTTTACATCCTCATAATGGATTTCTTTATAGGTAATTGCCGCAATGGATATGGAGGAATTGGTGTAGTTGATTCCTCCTGCCGGTGTCACAGTATCCTTAATAGACTCATTCGGCAGATAATCTCTGCTGGTCTCGGAAGTAGAGGAGGAACTGTTGTTGCTGTCCGGGGACACATAGGTCGTATTTCCGCTCTCCCCATTGGAAGTCGTTCCCGGCACGCCGCCACCGTCATTGGTATTCTCACTCTCATAAGTCTCCTCATGGGAAAGCATACCTTCATCTCTGCCGGAGTTTGCATAATACTCTTTTACAGTCTCTTTATAATCAGAGAAGTCCATGTTCAGGTGGCTGGTAACGGCTGCATCATTATACTGTTTTGTTCCCAGCAGTACCTTTTTGACCTGATTGGCAATCATGGATTCCGCCTGATTCTGCAACTCCTGCATGGAATTGGCAATTCCTGCGGAAGTATAATCATCTCCGCCTGCGAACAACAGATTAGAATCCGTATCCATAATGGTGATGTTGGCTGTCGTATCATTTCGCAGCCAGGTAGCCACACATTTTGCCAGTGCCGCAGCATTGGCGGAGGTAAAGGTGCCGTCCAGTTCCAGTTGGATGAAGGCAGACGCCTCTTCCTTCTGTGCTGCCAGAGTTCCGTTATCTTTCGGGAAACTCAGATGTACCTTGGCTGATTTTACTGCGCTCTGTGCTTCTATGGTCTGTGTTATGTATTTTTGCAGATAGGCAGTGTAAAGTCTCTCTTTGTCAGTGGCGGTCGTAGACATACTACCGCCCAGATAATCATTCAAATCTAACGCATCCGGAACATATCCCGCAGAACCCAGTGCCAGATTGGCTGCACTCTGCTGGCTGCTTTCTACATCGATCTTCAAACCATCGTTGGATTCCTTGTGGGAGATTCCGGCGCTGTCCAGTGTATCTATGATTTCGGATGCCTGTGCTGTCGTCTCGCAGCTGATCAGCCGCACATACTGTGGTTTGCTCATCACATACATGATAATTGCGAATGCAAATACCACGACAGCCACTGCCCCGATGATAATACTCTTCTGTCTTGTGGTGAATTTATTCCACCATTCCAGTATTTTTGCAGGTATTTCTTTTAATTTGTCTGCCATTGCAGCTCTCTCCTCTTACGTCAAGAATAAAAAGGTATGCCTAGATCTGGATCTGCATCAATTCCTTGTATGCTTCCATCACCTTATCACGAATGGCTACCGTATACTGTAATGCAGTCGAAGCCTTTTCCATGGCAATGGTAAGATCATGGGTATTGTCAGTCTCACCCAGTGCAAAACGGATCTTCTCATTCTCGGCATCCGAGAGATAACTGTTGGTGGTCTTTACATTGTCGATTGCCGTATTCAGAAAAGCTTCGAACATAGTGCCCTCTGCCTTTTTCTCCTTCTCCGCCAGCATTCCGGTCAGAGATGTGGGGGATACTGTAGCAGTACCGTTCACACTGTTCAAAGCTGTAATTGCTGAAATATCCATTTTAATAAACCATGTCCTTCCTTACATAGATTCCGGCTCCGTTATCCGTAAGCCGTTCATGGGATCCGTCAGTTTACTGACCGATCTCCAGTCCTTTCAATGCCATAGATTTGCTGGCACCAAATGCCGTAGAATTTGCCTCATAGGATCTGCTGGCATCGATCAGATCCGTCATTTCCTGAACAATATTGACATTAGGATAAGTCACATAACCGTTCTCATCCGCATCCGGGTGGGAGGGATCATATACCATGTTCATCTCCGTTGTGGTATCTTCAAATATCTGACTTACCTTTACACCGCTGCCGGAATAACTGCTGCTCACATTGTGAAGCACCTGACTGAATGTCTGCTGCGGGTTCTTCTGCTGAAAAGTAACAATCTTACGACGATAAGGGGTGCCATCCTCGGTTCTGGTCGTATTGGCATTGGCAACATTTTCGGAGATCACATCCATACGCAGTCTCTGCGCAGTAAGTCCCGATGCCGTAACATCAAATGCTGAAAACATACTCATACGCTGATTCCTCACTTCATCACTGTCTGTAAATTGGTAAATTCCTGATTGATACTGCTGATCAGTCCCTGGTATTTCAACTGGTTCTCTGCCAGCATTACATTTTCGTTCTCGATATCCACATTGTTACCGTCCAGGCGGTAGGAATAATTGGCATAATCCACATAAGCCCTGCCCCGCAGTCTGCCCAGGTTGACATTTGCCACCTTATCATCCATGGATTCATATCTGTTATTGCCCAGCGCCTGCTGCAATACCGACTCAAAAGCCACATCCTGTCTCTTGTAGCCCGGTGTATCCACATTGGCAATGTTATTGGAAATCGCTTCGTTCCGCTGCCAGGCTGCATCCGCCGCCCGATCCAGGACATTGATATAATCAAATGCGTTTGTCTGTATCATATTACCTCACATTCTGCGGCTTTTTGACAGTAGTGCCCAAAAACCGCCTTCTACCATATACCCATTCAACGATGTCAGGGTCAAAAGCCCCCGACTTTGATGCCTACGGATTGCTCCGTGCTACGCACTCCCACAATCCTACCCAATATTCACATATCGTGGGATTATCATCCCACTTTTATGCGAATATCGGGGTGGGTCCTAAGGTCTTTCACCCACCTAT
>Ga0129310_1000713_pt1 | contig 36049 bp, 24 predicted proteins | sample Go1ome_2_FD_94433 | JGI IMG/M metagenome (GOLD analysis project Ga0129310, IMG submission 94433) | Western lowland gorrila individual fecal microbial communities from Wisconsin, USA - Go1022A metagenome | ecosystem: Host-associated > Mammals > Digestive system > Large intestine > Fecal | place... | reverse complement strand
TCCTTCTTTGGAGGAACCCGTTTTGTACCGATCATTTCCGGTATCGTATTCGTTGGTGTGGGAATTCTGATGTTCTTTGTATGGCCGGTAATCCAGTCCGGTATTTATGCACTGGGTGATCTGGTATTAAAATCCGGTTACGCAGGAACCTGGGTATACGGATTCCTTGAGCGTTTACTGCTTCCGTTTGGTCTGCATCACGTATTTTACCTGCCATTCTGGCAGACAGGCGTGGGCGGAACGCTGGAAGTGGGTGGAAAACTCATCGAAGGTGCACAGAATATTTTCTTTGCACAGTTATCTGATCCGACGGTTAAACATTTTGCAGTGTCCGCAACCAGATTTATGTCCGGTAAATTCCCGCTGATGATCTTTGGTCTGCCGGGAGCAGCACTTGCGATGTACCGCACCGCAAAACCGGAAAAAAGAAAAGCTGTCGGTGGTCTGTTACTTTCCGCAGCACTGACTTCCATGCTGACAGGTATCACAGAGCCGTTAGAGTTTACTTTCCTTTTTGTAGCACCGTTGCTGTATGGTATCCACTGCGTATTTGCAGGTCTGGCTTACATGCTGATGCATATTTGTAACGTTGGTGTCGGAATGACCTTCTCCGGCGGATTTATCGATCTGTTCCTGTTTGGTATTTTGCAGGGTAACAAGAAAACAAGCTGGGTATGGGTAGTGATCGTCGGAATCGGATACTTCATCGTATACTACTTCCTGTTCAGCTTCCTGATCAAAAAATTAAACCTGAAAACACCTGGCCGTGAGGATGCAGAAGAAGTAAAACTGTATACAAGAGCAGATGTCAATGCCAGAAAAGAAGGCGAAAATGGTGGTGCTGCAGGGGATGATCCTGTTTCAGAAGGAATCCTGCAGGGACTTGGCGGCAAGAAAAATATTTCTGATGTCGACTGCTGTGCAACCAGACTTCGTTGTACGGTATACAAACCGGAACTGGTAAATGACGGTATCTTAAAAGCAACCGGAGCTTCCGGTGTGGTTCACAAAGGAAACGGCGTTCAGATCATTTACGGACCAAAAGTAACTGTAATTAAGTCAAACTTTGAAGATTATCTGGAAAAGGCTCCGAACGAGGAGATCAACACAAATGAGACAGCTTCCGAAGCCGCAGAAGCAGTGCAGACAGAGACTGCTGCTGAGGTAAATGAGCCGAAAGAAGTTGTAAAAGAGACCATCATCGTATCAAGCCCGATCACCGGTATCGCAGCAGATCTGGCAACCGCACCGGACGATGCTTTTGCCGGAAGAATGATGGGTGATGGCGCAGTTGTGACACCGACAGCAGCAACCATTGTGGCCCCGGAAGACGGACAGGTTATCTTCGTATTTGATACAAAACACGCCATCGGATTTTTGACAGACAGCGGGTTGTCCATGCTGCTTCACATCGGTATTGATACCGTAAACCTGGAAGGCAAAGGATTCACCTGCTTCGTAGAAAACGGACAGAGCGTGAAAAAAGGCGACAAGATGCTGGAGATCGATATCGATTATCTGACTGCAAATGCACCGTCCCTGTGTTCCCCGATTCTGTGTACAGAGTTAGAGGACAATCAGAAAGTCAGACTGCTGGCTGAGGGCGAAGTAAAGGCCGGAGATCCGTTATTTGCAGTAGACGTATACGAAGAGGCATAAAAACAGAAAAAGAAGAGAAACAGCCCGGGTTTCACAGGAAGAAATCTGGGCTGTGATATGGAAAAAAGAAGATTTAAGCAACACGTAAAATGGAATATCAGAAGATGGAGAAGGAGAGCAGAATGGCGCAGGAATACAAAGGAAAATCCGTGTATAAAGGAATTGTCTTAGGACCGATCGTAGTATTTAAGAAAAATGATGTACAGGTAAAACGGGAAAAAATCACAGATGCGGAAGGCGAGATCGCGCGCATGCAGGAAGCGGTGACCGCTTCTCAGGAGCAGCTTCAGAAACTGTACGACAAGGCAGTCAAAGAGGTTGGTGAAGCCAGCGCAGCAATTTTTGAAGTGCATCAGATGATGCTGGAAGACGAGGATTATCAGGAGGCAATCTGCAATATGATCCGCAATGAGATGGTAAATGCAGAATATGCGGTTGCTGTTACCGGAGACAATTTTGCGGAAATGTTTGCCAGCATGGACGATGATTACATGCAGGCACGTTCTGCCGATGTGAAAGACATTTCCAACCGACTGGTGCAGAATCTGTCCGGAAATGCACCGGTGGATATGAACGATATGGAACCGTCCATTATCGTTGCAGATGATCTGTCCCCAAGTGAGACAGTTCAGATGGACAAAGACAAAATCCTTGGTTTTGTAACCGTACACGGTTCTACCAACTCCCATACTGCAATCCTTGCCCGGATGATGAATATTCCGGCACTGATTGGTGTACCGATGGATCTGGATGCGCTGCAGAACGGTATGCAGGCAGTTGTCGATGGATTTGAAGGAATTTTCACGGTAGAACCATCAGAGGAAGTTTGTACACAGACAGAAATCCGTATGGCAGAAGAAGCGGAAAAACAGCAGCTTTTGCAGCAGATGAAAGGGCAGGAAACCGTCACAAAGGACGGAAAACAGGTACATTTGTATGCAAACATCGGAAGTGTGTCTGATATCGCAAGCGTGCTGGACAATGATGCAGAAGGTGTCGGACTGTTCCGAAGCGAATTCCTGTATCTTGGAAAAACAGATTTCCCGACAGAGGAAGAGCAGTTTGCCGCTTACAAACAGGCCTTGCAGCTGATGGCGGGCAAAAAAGTGATCATCCGTACCCTTGATATCGGTGCAGATAAACAGGTAGATTATTTTAACCTTGGTGAGGAAGAAAATCCGGCTATGGGATATCGTGCTATTCGTATCTGCCTGAAACAGACGGAGATTTTCAAGACACAGCTTCGCGCATTGCTGCGCGCTGCTGTATACGGAAATCTGTCTGTGATGTATCCGATGATCACATCTACGGAAGAAGTAGAGCAGATTTTTGCCATTGTGGAAGAAGTACGGGCAGAGCTGGAAGCGGCAGAGATTCCATACAAAATGCCGGAGCAGGGCGTGATGATCGAGACGCCGGCAGCGGTTATGATCAGTGATGAACTGGCGCAGATGGTTGATTTCTTCAGTATCGGAACCAACGATCTGACACAGTATACACTGGCCATTGACCGTCAGAATGCAAAACTGGATGATTTTTATAATGCACACCACAAAGCAATTTTGCGTATGATCCGTATGGTTGTGGAAAATGCACACAAATACGGAAAATGGGCCGGTATCTGCGGCGAGCTTGGCGCAGATCTGGAACTGACGGATGCATTTATGGAAATGGGCGTGGATGAGCTTTCTGTAGCCCCGTCTATGGTACTGAAAGTGCGCAAAAACATCCGTGAATACACAGAAAAATAAAATTCGAAAAAAGAAAAACGGGCAACAGCAGAAAATCCTGAGCGGATATGTTGTTGTCCGTTTTGGCTTTTTTTGTTTTCCGGGTTTGAAAATATAAGGTTCTATGCTAGAATAATACTATTACAAACTATTTGGTGGGAGAAGGAAGTAAAACATGTATCGCATATGTAAGGTATTGAATCATAATGGGGTAATTGCCCTTGATATGAACGACAGTAAAGAATATGTGCTTTTAGGAAAGGGCGTGGGGTTTGGCAAAAAGCCCGGCGAGCGTTTTGAACAGCCGGTGGACTGTACCGTGTATTCTCTGCAGGAGACATCCTCCCGGGGAGAAGCATCGGAACTGATCAAATCTATTCAGCCGGAATATTTTCAGATGGCAAATCGGATTCTGAACGAGGCAGAGCGTCAGTTTGGAAAAATCGACCGCAGCATTCTCTTCCCAATGGCGGATCATATCGCGTTTGCCGTACAGCGTCTGCAGAAGGGGGAGCAGATTTCAAATCCGCTGACGGAGGATATCAAGACGTTGTTTCATTCAGAATTTAAGGTGGCGTCTATGATCCGGTCAATTCTGAAAGAAGAGAAAGACATTGAGATTGACGATGATGAGATTGGCTATGTGGCATTGCATATTCATTCTGCGCTGGAAAAAGAATCCGTTTCGGTGTCCATGCAGATGGCCAGAGCCGTGCGCGATTGCGTATCCATGATCGAGGATCAGCGCGGCATTCATATCAACGTGATGTCATTGAGTTACAATCGTCTGATGAATCATGTGAAATATATGGTTGCCCGGGTACTCAAAGGAGAATCCCTGAAAGTCAATATGAACGATTATGTACAGCATAATTTCCCGGAATCCTTTGAACTGGCGACCACCGTCTGCGATCATCTCAGTCATGCGCTTCGCAAACCATTGGAAGAATTGGAGATCGGATATCTGGCTATGCATATTGAACGAGTGAGTCAAGATGATGAAGAATAGATAATCCTGATTTTGAACAACGCAGACAAATAAAAAATGCGGGTCGATGTAAGAACATCGTCCCGCATTTTTCTATTTGATAGGAAATCTTGTGTCTGAATTGCTTATTTGGTCAAATATGCCTTTAAAAGTTCAAATGTATTTTTTACACCATCCACGTGAGAGCGCTCATAGTTGTGGGAGGCATAGACACCCGGACCGATCAGTCCGTGTCGGATATCAAAACCGCCCCGCAGAGTTGCTTCCACGTCGGAACCATAATGCGGGTATACATCAATGGCATAATCCAGACCGTTTGCTTTTGCAAGTTCAGACAGTTCCGTTACCAGATCATAGTTATAAGGACCGCCGGAATCTTTGGCGCAGATGGAAACCATGCGTTCTGTACAGCCAAGGTCATCACCGACACACCCCATATCCACAGAAATCATTTCTTCTGTATCTGCCGGGATAAAACTTCCACCGTGACCAACTTCCTCATAAACCGTAAATAATAAGGAAACTTTGCGATTCAAAGTAAGTGTTCCGTCAGCAACTTCTTTCGCAATTCCAAGCAGGATTGCGGCAGAGAGTTTGTCATCCAGAAAACGGCTCTTGATGTAACCGCTTGGAGTAACAGTGGTACGTGGATCCATGGCGATAATATCACCGACCTGTACACCAAGTTCCCTGACTTCTTTGTCTGTATTTACATTTTCATCCAGAAGAATTTCCATATTTTCTTCCACAGTTTCTACTTTCTGATCAGCGACATGCGCAGATGGCTCTTTATTTAAGACAACACCCGTATACACTCTGCCATCCCTTGTATGCACGGTGCAGTTTTCACCGTCAGCAGTGCTCCACTGATGTCCGCCCAGGGTAGTCGGACGCAGGCGACCGTTGCTTTTGATGGAACGGACCATGGCGCCAAGCGTATCCACATGCGCTGCAAGAATTAACGGACTTCCTTCGCCTCCGATGGTCACAAGAACATTACCTTTGCGGGAACGCTCCGGCGCATATCCCAGGCCTTCCAGTGTGGAAACCAGATACTGAGTGACTTCCTTAGTAAAACCTGTCGGACTTGGGATGGAAGTCAGAGCTTTCAGCTGATCAGTGATAAAATCAACAGTTAAATTATTCATAATTCAAATCTCCTTTTAGAAAATTATAATCGTCCTAAATCAAGTATAAATGTTAGTCTATCAATCAAAATAAATCAAGTGTTTAAAGAGATTTACAATAATTATATAACATAGATGCTTGTTTTTTTGCATCCCTTGGATGCTATGTTGTTTGGAGTGAATGAAATGTGCATGTCCTCCGCCAGCCCCATTTCATGCAGGTAAAATTATACAAAAAAACCGGATTTTTCAGTGCTGACTTTTGCCTGTTTTTACCGTATTATAGAAAATATTCTGCAAACTATGGACAAAAGGAGGAAAACTGTACGCGCACCGAAAACAGGTGTGCGAAAAATAAATACAAAAAATAGCTATTTTGGTTGACCATTATGTAAAAAGCAGGTATAATAATCCATATTGTCGACAATTTACAATAGTAAAGCACTACAGAATTGTATTAGATTGGCGACAGAGTGACGTATGAGAATGAGAGAGGAAAGGTGTAAAAAATGGCAAAGTACACAGCACGAAGAGTCTTAATGGCGATTGTTACGGTGCTGGTAGTTGCATGTGTTACGTTTTTCTTGATGAATGCGATCCCGGGTAATCCGTGGTTATCTGAGAAAACTCCGACACAGGCCACTATCGACGCTTTGAATGCTAAATACGGACTTGATCAGCCCCTGATCGTTCAGTTGGGCAAATATCTCGGAAATCTTCTTCACGGAGATTTCGGTACATCAATTAAAATGCAGAAAAACCGTGCAGTTTTAGACATTATCAAAGAAATGTTCCCGGTTTCTGCAAAAGTAGGTGTTTTTGCGCTTTTATGGGCAGTTGCAGTCGGACTTCCGCTTGGATGTCTGGCAGCTTACAAGAGAGGTACATGGGTAGACAGCTTCCTTAGAGTTGTATGTACTATCGGTATTTCCATGCCTGGATTCGTAGTTGCAACACTGTTACTGCATACATTATGTGGTGGTATTCCGGGATTTAAAGTATTCCCGGCATTATTTGACGGAACACCAAAGAGTTATGTCCTGCCATGTCTGGCATTAGGATTTTACCCGATGTGTTATCTGTCACGACAGACCAGAACAGCGATGCTGGATTCCATCAATCAGGAATATATCAAGACAGCTCGTGCAAAAGGTCTGAAAAACGGTAAAATTATTTTCAAACATGCACTGAGAAATGCATTGATTCCGGTTATTACATATCTGGGACCGCAGATTGCATTTACACTGTGCGGCGGTATGGTTGTTGAACAGGTATTTTCTATCCCGGGACTGGGCCGTTATTTCATTCAGGCAATCCAGAACCGTGATTATCCGCTGATCATGGGAACCACAATTTTCCTGGCTTCCTTTATTGTTATCATGAACCTGATCGTTGATCTTTGCTACAAACTGGTAGATCCGCGTATCAATTTGTCGAAGGGAGGAAATTAAGCATGTCTGGAAAGAAAAGATTTCAGAAACCAGGCTCTCTTCAACCGAATATTGATGATATTTTAGAGTGGAGCAAATTACCGGAGGACGCGTTTGAACCGGCAAGCACTCAGGAAAAAGCTGATTTTATTAAAGATCGTAAGAGTGTTTCCTACTGGGCAGATGCATGGCGTCGTCTCCGCAGAAATAAAGTAGCAATGGTTGCCCTGGCAATTATCATTGCTCTGGTTATTTTCGGATTTGTGGGACCAAGCGTGGTTCCTTATACTTATAAGCAGCAGGTGCGTGGCTCCGAATCACTGCATCCATGGCATTATACCCTGGAAGATCAGGAGAAGATCAATGCCTATATGGAAGAGCATAATCAGACAGAGAACCTGACACCGGATGAGGCAGTCGAGAAAGCAAAAGCCGAAGCTGAGGCAGAAGGCAAAGAGTTAAGCCGTATCGAGGAGTCAAAAATCCGTGCGAAAGCAAGTGTTTCCCAGCAGAAAGAGAGCGATGAGCATGTAACAGAGGCTGAGGCTGCAAAAGCCCTTGGCATCAAGCACAAAGCGTTTGGTTATTCTGCGCAGGAACTTCAGAAAAAAGCAGATGGTGAGAAAGTATTCCCGCATGTATTTGGTACAGATGATCAGGGACGTGATATCATGGTCCGTGTCATGGTGGGAACAAGAATTTCTATCATCGTTGGTGTGTGTGCGGCAATCATCGTTTTGATCATCGGTGCTTTATACGGATCCATTTCCGGTTATTGCGGCGGTGTCGTAGATACTGTAATGCAGCGTATTGTTGAGATTATCTACTCCATTCCGGAGATGCTGATCATCCTGCTGCTTTCCGCAACCTTAAAACCGGCGCTGGAGCAGTTCCAGAATTCCGGTAACGGACCACTGCAGAATCTGGTAACGATCCTCGGACCAAACCTGATTTCCATGTTTATTGCATTCGGTTTATTATACTGGGTAACCATGAGCCGAATCATCCGTGGACAGATCCTTCAGTTAAAACAGCAGGAGTACGTAACAGCAGCCCGCGCCCTTGGAGCAAAAGGCGGACGTATCATTGGTAAACATCTGCTTCCGAACTGTATCGGACAGATTATTACAACCACATTCCTGCAGATTCCATCCGCAATCTTCCTGGAATCCTTCCTTTCTTTCATCGGTGTAGGTGTATCTGCTCCGTTGACAAGTTTAGGTTCTATGTGTTCTGAGGCTTTGAGCGGTCTGAGCACATATCCATACAGATTATTTATCCCGGCAGGAATCCTGAGTCTTATGATTCTGGCTCTGAACCTGTTTGGTGACGGACTTCGTGATGCATTAGATCCGAAGCTGAAGAAATAAGGAGAGGAGGAGACAATATGGAACAGGAAAAGAAAAATGATAAACTGTTAGAGGTCAGAGATCTCAAGGTCTCTTTCTTTACTCCGGCAGGAGAAGTAAAAGCAGTAAACGGAATTTCCTACGATGTAAACTATGATGAAGTTATGGGTGTCGTAGGTGAGTCTGGTTCCGGTAAAAGTGTGGAGGCATATTCTATCATCGGATTACTTCAGAATCCGGGTAAAGTAGTGGGCGGTTCCATTACTTTCGAGGGACAGGATATGCTGTCAAAGACCAAGAACGAGATGATTGATTTCCGTGGAAAAGAAGTAGCAATGATCTTCCAGAACCCGATGACCTGTCTGAATCCGGTATATACTATCGGAAACCAGCTGGTGGAGGCTCTGAAAGCACACGATAAAGAAATCAGCAAAGAGGATGCTGAGAAGCATGCCATGAAGATGCTGGAAGAAGTAGGTATCAACAACGTGGAAAAACGTATGAAACAGTACCCGCATGAGCTTTCCGGTGGTATGCGCCAGAGGGTTATGATCGCTATGGGTCTGATCTGTCATCCGAAGCTTCTGATCGCCGATGAGCCGACCACTGCTCTGGATGTAACCATTCAGGCACAGATTCTGGAGCTGATGAAAAAACTTCAGAAACAGAATCACATGGGTATTATCTTTATCACACATAACCTTGGAGTTGTGGCAGAGATCTGTGATAAGGTATCTGTTATGTACGCAGGTAAGATGGTAGAGCAGGGTCCTGTGGATGATATTTTCTACAATCCGGGACATCCTTATACAAAAGGTCTGCTTCGTTCCATGCCGCGTGTAGATGCTGAGAGTTATGAGCGTCTGATCCCGATTGAGGGTTCACCGGTCGATATGTTAAATCCGCCGGAGGGATGCCCGTTTGCACCGCGTTGCGAGCATGCCATGAAGATCTGTCTGCAGAAAATGCCACCGTATGTAGAGCTTGGTGACAACCATCGTGCTGCATGCTGGTTACGTGTACAGGATTGTCTGGAAGAAGCAAAGGAAGAGCACGTGCTTCCGGAACAGAATACAGAAAAAACGGAGGTAGACAACCATGAGTGAGAAAAATGATGTACTTGTTCAGGTTGATCACCTGAAAAAATATTTCCCGGTAAAGGGATTAAAAGGACCTGGTGTCCAGGCAGTAGAAGATATTTCTATCTTTATTAACCGTGGTGAGACACTTGGTCTGGTTGGAGAGTCCGGATGTGGTAAGACCACACTGGGCCGTACCATCCTTCAGCTGCACGAGCCGACTTCCGGAAAAATTGTTTACGATGGAGAGACAATTTTTGAAGGAGAAGATCCGTGGCAGAGAGATGCAGAGGGAAATCTGCATCCGGTAAAAGTACCAAAAGCAAAAAAAGTGGATATGCTTCCATACAGACGGAAAATGCAGATCATTTTCCAGGATCCATCCGCAAGTCTGGATCCGCGTATGACCGTTGGTGAAATCATCGGTGAGGCGCTGGATATTCATAAATTATGTCCAAATAAAAAGGACCGTACGGACCGTATCAAAGAGCTGCTTGGCAGAGTCGGTCTGAATACAGAGCATGCAAACCGTTATCCGCATGAGTTCTCCGGTGGACAGCAGCAGCGTGTCGGCATTGCCCGTGCACTTGCAGTAAAACCGGAATTCATCGTTTGTGATGAGCCGATTTCCGCACTGGATGTTTCCATTCAGTCACAGGTTGTAAATATGCTGGAAGATATGCAGGAAGAAATGGGTCTGACCTATCTGTTCATTGCCCATGATATTTCCGTTGTTCGTCATATTTCACATCGTATCGGCGTAATGTATCTGGGAACAATGGTAGAGCTGGCAGAGAGCTATGAGCTGAACCGTCATCCGTTACATCCGTATACACAGACACTGCTTTCCGCAGTACCTGTTCCGGATCCGGAGGTAAGCAGAAGCAGACAGCGTATCGTTCTGGAGGGAGATATTCCTTCTCCGATGAATCCGCCAAGTGGATGCCGTTTCCATACACGTTGTCCATATGCAATGGATAAATGTAAAGAGTGTGTACCGAAATTCAAAGAGTATGAAAAAGGTCACTGGGTGGCTTGCCACCTTCTGGAGCAGTAGGAACCTGCTTCTGCCTCAATCGAGGCAACTCTCATTTTGTTGAGTGAGAGATTGGGATTGGATAACACAGGGTAGTCCTGTTTTATCAATAAAATTTTAAAGGAGAGTACTATGAAAAAGAGATTGGTATCAGTTGTATTAGTTGCAGCATGTGCTTTCTCCATGCTTGCAGGCTGTGGTGGAAACAACAATGCTTCTAATGACAACAACAAAACATCTGCAGATGCAGAGCAGACAGCAACCAACGACGGTGATGGTTTTAACATCACAGTAAACTTCGCATCAGAGCCGATGACAATGGATCCGGCCCTGAACTCCGCAGTAGATGGCGCTATTATGGCAAGCCATTTATTCGAGGGTCTGATGAAATGGGAGAGCACAGGCGAAGAAGTTACTGGTTCTGATGGAACATGTGACGGTGCAAAAGTTGTTCCAGGTCAGGCTGAGAGCTATGACAAAGCAACAAACGATGATGGAACTGTAACTTACACCTTCCACCTTCGTGATGGCATCAAATGGTCTGATGGACAGGATGTTACTGCAAAAGATTTTGAGTATTCCTGGAAACGTCTGGTTGATCCGGCTACTGCAGCAGATTACAACTACATGCTTGACTGTGTTGTAAATGCAAACGAGATCATGGCAGGTGAGAAAGATCCGTCCGAATTAGCTGTAAAAGCAGTTGATGACAAGACATTTGAAGTAACTTTAACAACAGATCTTCCATACTTCGAGGAGCTGTGTGCATTCCCGGCTATGATGCCTGTACGTCAGGACATCATCGAGGCAAACGGAGATCAGTGGACATTTGATCCGTCTACATATATCTCTAATGGTTCTTACAAACTGACAGAGTGGACACACAACTCTCAGATCGTAATGGCTAAAAACGAGAACTACTATGATTATGCAAACCTTGGACCGGATACCATCACATTCAAACTGATGGATGATGCAAACGCTATGCTTTCCGGTTTCAAATCTGGCGAGCTTGATTACATCCAGGATGCTCCGCAGGCAGAACTTCCTAGCCTGATCGCTTCCGGCGATATGAAGATCGTAGATTACCTTGGAACATACTATGTATGCTTCCAGACACAGAAAGCACCGTTCGACAATCCGAAAGTACGTGAGGCATTCACACTTGCTGTTGACCGTAACTACATTGTTGAAAAAGTAACTCAGTCCGGACAGGTTGAGGCTGGTGCTTACGTACCAAGTGGTATCTCTGATGCTGAGGAAGGCTCTGACTTCCGTGAGGTTGGTGGAAATTACTATGATCCGACAAAGGATGCTTATGAAGCAAACTGTGAGAAAGCTAGACAGCTCCTTGCAGAGGCTGGTTATCCGAACGGTGAAGGATTCCCGGTTGTAGAGTACCTGTACAACACAAACGATGCTCACAAAGCTGTTGCTGAAGCACTTCAGAACATGTGGGAGCAGGAACTTGGTGTAACAGTTACACTGAACAACCAGGAGTGGAATGCATTCCTTCAGACACGTAAAGATGGTGATTTCTCTATCGCACGTAATGGCTGGATTTCTGATTACAACGATCCGATCTCCTTCCTTGATATGTGGGTAACAGGCGGCGGAAACAACGACGCTCATTACTCTAACCCGGATTACGATAACCTGATCAGCCAGGCTAAATCTGAGTCTGATCCTGCTGCACGTATGAAACTGTTACATCAGGCAGAGGATATTTTAGTTGGCCAGGATTACGTAGTTGATCCGCTGTACTTCTACACACAGAAATATATGCTGCGTGATGGAATCGAAGGCATGTACTACTGCCCACTGGGATACTTCTTCTTCGGATATTGTACACAGTCTAAGTAGTAAATGACATGAAAGGAATCCTGCTTGCAGGATTCCTTTTTTAAAAAGAAAATATCATTGAAAAGGACATGTATCAGTAATTACATATGTTTTTCAATGACATTTTGCGTAGGAGGTTTATGATATGCGAGCTTATGAAAGATTATTAAATTATGTAAAAGTCTGGACGACCAGTGACGAGGAGAGCACCACATCTCCGACAACAGCACGTCAGTTTGATCTGGCTAAACTTCTGGTGGAAGAAATGAAAGATATGGGTATCGAAGATGCCATGATGGACGAGTATGGATATGTGTATGGTCACATTCCGGCAACTCCGGGATATGAGAATTGTACAGCCATCGGATTCATTGCACATATGGACACCGCGCCGGATTACAGTGGAGAAAATGTAAATCCACAGATTATTGAAAATTATGATGGTAAAGATGTGACGCTTGGAACTTCCGGAAGAATGCTGACAGTATCTGACTTCCCGGTTTTACAGAAAATGGCTGGAAGAACATTGATCACCACAGATGGAACGACGTTACTTGGTGCGGATGATAAAGCTGGTATCGCGGAGATTCTGACGGTTGCAGAGGAACTGTTGAAAGGCGATATTCCACACGGAAAAGTATGTATCAGTTTTACTACCGATGAGGAAGTTGGAAGCGGAGCGTGCCATATGGATCTGGAGCGTTTTGGCGCACCGTATGCTTATACGGTAGACGGCGGCCCGGAAGGGGAAATTCAGTTTGAAAACTTTAATGCAGCTTCTGCTGAGTTTGCCATTCATGGTGTCAATGTACATCCGGGTGAGGCCAAAGACATTATGGTTAATTCCATGAAAATTGCCATGGAGTTACAGAGTATGCTGCCGGAGCAGGAAGCACCGGAACATACCGAAGGCTATGAGGGATTTTTCCATCTGATGGAAATGAGCGGAAGCGTGGAAGAGACAACCATGGGATATCTGATCCGTGAATTTGATGCAGAGAAATACGAAGCGCGCAAGGCGCTGATGCAGGAAATCACAGCTTCTTTAAATAAAAAATATGGTGAGAGAACCGTAGAACTGAATCTGAAAGATTCTTACCGCAATATGCGGGAGAAAATTGAACCGTGCATGCAGTTGATTGATTTTGCAGTTCAGGCCTGCAAAGATGCGGATGTTACACCGGATATTGCCCCGATTCGTGGAGGTACGGATGGTGCACGTTTGAGCTTTGTGGGACTTCCGTGTCCGAATCTTGGAACCGGCGGTTATGGATTCCATGGAGCCTATGAGCACATTACAGCAGAAGGCATGGATAAAGCTGCTGCAATTATTAAAAATATTGTGCTGCAGTTTGCAAAATAATTGAAATAACATCTTATCTGGAGGATGTTATGATACTGTCATGTACTCATGTACAAAAAACTTTACATTATCGTGCTATCATAGTAAAGTGGTAGAATATACATGTGAAAACATAAGCTTTATAAAGGCTATGGACGAAATACAGATAGAGATTGTAAGAAAGAGCAGGAAATTTTATGGGTGCATTATTATATCAGACATTAAGAGAGAGCATTGTAGATGCCATCCGTAGTAAAATTTTTAACCATGAAATCAAGCCCGGACAGCGTATTGTAGAGCTGGAGCTGGCGAAAGAATTTCATACAAGCCGGGGACCGATCCGTGAGGCACTCCGGCAGCTGGAAAATGAAGGAATTATTGTGTATACAAGAAACGTGGGATGTTCCGTGAAAGAACTTTCCTTCCAGGACTCCTATGAGGTGTATTTGCTGAGAACCAATTATGAGGTTATCAGTGTGCGGTTCCTTCAGGGAAAACTTCCGGAAGAATCTATGCAGCATCTCCAGGAAATTCTTGAGCGCATGAAAAATCTGACGGCAGAGGAATTCGACCAGGTATTTGAATGTGATAATGAATTTCACGAAGAACTGGTAAAAATGTGCGGTATGCCGCGGATTCAGAAAGCATGGAAAGAACAGTACTATGGTAATCTCTTCGCCGGATATGATCTGGTGCAGGATAAAGAAGCCGTTGCAAAACGACAGTATGCGTCACATAAAGTCATTTATGATACATGCGTGGCCGGAGATTGCGAAGCAATCTGCAAGGCCATCAAAGACCATTACTGGAGAACCATTGCGGGAATGATGCGTGAACAGAATGTGGATGCGCCGCATCTTGAACGTGGATGGGATTGTGCGTTTTAAATTCTTGTTTAGGTAATTAAAAAAGAAGCTGGAAGTAAAACTCCAATGCAGCGCAGATAGAAAATCCGTCGTGCCGGCATTGGAGTTTTCTTCCAGCTTCTTTTTAAACTACCCAAAACAAGAAAAAAACGACGATTTTAAAAAAGGGTTGCTTTTTGGACAAAAGTTGGAATTTGTATGGTTGACTCTGAAAATCGACTTTCGTATAATAGTTATTCGAAACAAATTAATTTACCGAAAAAGTATGGAGCATAAAACAGGAGTGTGCAGAACAAATATGAAAAACGTACTGAAGATATTTCGTAGAGATTTGAAGCGGCTGCTTCGAAATCGTGCGGCAGTGCTGGTACTTGGCGGCGTATGCCTGCTTCCATCCCTGTATGCATGGTTTAACATTGCAGCGAATATGGATCCTTATGGAAATACAAAAGGCATCAAGGTCGCTGTGGCAAACTGTGACGAGGGCGCAGATACCGCGCAGATGTCGCTGGATGCGGGTGCAACGATCATTGACAACCTGAAGGAAAATAAGCAGCTTGGCTGGACTTTTGTGGACGAGGACGAGGCCATCGAAGGTGTAAAATCCGGTGCATATTACGCGGCCATTGTCATCCCGGAGGATTTCAGCGATTCTCTGCTGAGTATTTTGTCCGGGGATGTGAAGAAACCGCAGCTGGATTATTATATTAATGAAAAGAAAAATGCCATCGCACCGAAGATTACGGATACCGGCGCTACAACGCTGCAGCAGCAGATCAACGATACGTTTTCTTCTGTTGCTTCCGAAGCGATTTCTGAGATGATCAGCACTTCCGCCGGAGATCTGACGGTGGATGTGGACAATACGAATTCGGAACTGCTCAGCTCTATTTCCGCGGTGCGGGAGAATCTGTCTGGTTATCAGGATGTGTTGAAAAATTTTCAGGAAACCGTTGGAAGTTCGGATTCCCTGATTCAGGATACGTTGAAATCACTGGATAAGGTGAAAAAGTCAGTGTCATCCGTATCGGATACGCTGGATCAGAGCACGGATCTGTTGGGAGACAGCCGAAAAGCAGTTTCTGATTTCTCAGCAGTGTTTTCCGATAGTCTGTCCAGTGGCGATCTGTTTTTGAATGATGCGTATATTACTGCGTCGATCAAACTGGGAAATTTAGAATCGAAAGTAACGCAGGTGAACACGTCTGTGGGCGGCGGTCTGGATTCTGTGACGGATTTGAATCAGAAAAATCAGCAGATTTTAGATGAACTTGCGAAGCTGCAGGAGAGTATCGCAAATGATTCTCAGATTTCTGCGGCGATCACAGAGCAGATTTCAAATCTGCAGAAACAGAATCAGGAGATCGGTCAGGTGCTGGATTCCCTGAGCAAGAGTAATGCGGCCATTGCAGATATGGTGACTACCTCACAAAATACCAGAAGTAATCTGGAACAGATCGTTGGAAACAGCCGGGATGATCTGAAAAATTACCGCAATACCCTGACACAGTCTACGGTTCCGCAGATCAGTCAGTCTCTGGATGGACTGGCCACGGTCAGTGGAGGCATGTCAGCTACTTTGTCTGGAATCACACCGATGGTGGATCAGTTGAGCACGATGCTGCAGCAGCTGCAGACCAGTCTGGATGACAGTGTGAATGCGCTGACAAAAACAGGGTCCGCACTGGAGAAAGTGGATGCGCAGCTGGCCAAGGTACAGACGGATATCCAGGCGCTGCAGAGTTCGGAAGCTTATCAGGAGATTTTGGAACTGGAAGGCATTGATGCAGAAGCCATTTCTGAGTTTATGTCCTCTCCGGTGTCTATTAATTCTGAAGTGTTATATGATGTGGAAAATTATGGAACCGGTATGACACCGTTTTATACCAATCTTGCATTGTGGGTTGGCGGTCTGATCCTTGTTTCTATCCTGAAGCAGGAAGTGGATAAGGATGAGGAAGTATCTGATTTTTCCAATACCAGTGCTTATTTTGGCAGATGGCTGCTCTTTGTAGTGCTGGCAGTGATCCAGGGATTTATTGTCTGCGTCGGAGATATCGTATTACTGAAAGTGCAGTGTCTGCATCCGGCGCTGTTTGTGGCAAGCGGCATGTTCTGTTCTTTCATTTATGTAAACATTATTTTTGCCATGGCGCTGACTTTCAAGCATATTGGAAAAGCGCTTGGGGTATTTTTGATCATTTTGCAGATTCCGGGTTCTTCCGGTACATATCCCATCGAGATGATGCCGGGATTTTTTCAGAAGCTGAATCCGTTTCTGCCATTTACCTATTCCATTCGTGGCATGCGTGAATGCATTGCAGGATTTTATGAAAATACCTATGCGAAAAATATGTCAGTGCTGTTTATATTTCTGGCGCTGGCCCTGTTCATCGGTCTGGTTCTGCGACCGCTGCTGATGAATCTGAACCATCTGTTTGACCGTCGCCTGGAAGAGACAGAAATGATGGTTGGTGAGACGGCCAGCAGTGAAAGACAGCTTCCGCAGATGCAGCTGATGGTTGAAACATTGATGCGGGATGATGTGACAAAACGCCGTTTCCTGGAAAAATCCGGAAAATTTGAAGTGAAGTATCCGAAACTGGTGCGTTTGGGGTTCGCCGGGATCATTGTAATTCCGCTTGTATTTCTGATTTTGTCCTTTGTATTGCCGGTAAAATTTGTATTTCTGGTGTTGTGGATTATTTCCCTGATCGCACTGGTGGTATATCTGATCTGTGTGGAGTACGTGCATGACCGCATCGTGCGTCAGCTTGAAATGAGTGGTCTGGAACCGGAAGAACTGGTAAGAAAAATGAAGGAGGGAGACATCTGATGAAAAATATATGGAAAATTTTTCAGCGGGATATGATGCGCATCCGCAATAATGTCATTGCGCTGGTTGTCATTGTCGGTATCAGTGTCGTTCCCTGCCTGTATGCGTGGTTTAATATTGCGGCCAGCTGGGATCCGTATTCCAATACCGGAAATCTGAAGGTGGCGGTGGCCAGTGTGGACGAAGGCTATGCGGGAAGCCTGATTCCGATTGAAATTAATATCGGTGATAAAGTACTGTCAGCTTTAAGGGAAAATACCCAGATGGAATGGGTGTTTACCACGGAGGAAAAGGCTACCAGCGGAGTGAAATCCGGAAAATATTACGCGGCTATCGTGATTCCGAAGGATTTCAGTGACAAGATGATGAGCGTTTTTTCTGAAAATGTGGAAAAACCGGAGATTACTTATTATTCCAATGCAAAAGAAAATGCCATTGCGCCGAAGGTAACAGACAAAGGAGCCAGTGCGGTGCAGCGCCAGGTAAATGAGGTGTTTATCGAAACGATTTCTGACACAACACTGACGGTGCTGCAGGCGGTTTCAAATATGACGGAGGCCAGTGGCGCAGAGACCATTGTGGCAAATCTGAATACAAACCTGAATCAGATTGCCGGAGATCTGACGGCATCTGCAGGTCTGCTGGAATCTTTTTCGGATATGACAGGTTCTGCGCAGAAACTTTTGAATTCTACCACAGAATTTCTGCAGACGGCTCAGCAGCAGACAAAGGAGAGCAGACAGACATTTCAGGAGACATCAAAATCATTTTCCAGTCTGGATGATTCCCTGGATGCGGCTGCGGACAGTGTCGGCACAGCGCTGAAATCAGCGGAAAATGTATATGATCAGATGGATCAGGCAATTTCAGATGCCTTTGCCGATGAAAGTGCGGATGCGCAGCAGGTAGCTTCCACGCTGGATACGCTGGCGGGGCAGGTGGGCAAAGTGGTGACAGCCTATACTTCTGTCCGGGATTCTGTGGCAGCAGTGGCGGATAAATATCCGGATACCGCGCCGTTGGTGGATGCGGTGGTCACACGGATGGATACGTCCATTCAGCAGCAGAAAGATCTGCAGAGCAAATTACAGAACGGTGCAAAGGGGCTGCGGGATACAACAACAGATTTGAGCACTGCTCAGAGTGAGTTAAAGGAACTTGCAGCAAAGAATCAGGAAAATATTTCCGGTGTATCTGCAAGTTATAAATCTTCGGTACAGAAGTCATTGAATAAATTATCGGATTCGCTGACATCATCCAAGCAGGAAATATCCGGTTTGCTGTCACAACTGGATCAGAGTGCCAACGGTATATATAAACTGACGGATACTGCAGATTCCGACCTGTCTGAAATTCAGAAGGTGCTGAAAGATTCCGGTGAATTACTGACAGCAGCTTCTGACCGGATTGCGGATACGACGGCGAAACTGGATCAGATGGAAGAGAGCGGAGATTTTTCAGAACTGGAATCTCTGATTTCAGGAGATAAATCCAGCATCAGTTCGTTCCTGGCGGCTCCGGTCTCCCTGAATACACACAAGATATATGAAATTGCCAATTATGGTTCTTCCATGGCACCGTTTTATTCTGTATTGTCCATCTGGATCGGCGGAATCGTTCTGGTGGCCATGCTGAAGGTCAATGTATCGGAAAAATGTACGGAAGGCCTGGAAAATGTAAAGCTGTACCAGATTTATTTTGGTCGTTTTATCACATTTATGATCGTAGGATTGTTCCAGAGTACTCTGATCGCGCTGGGAGATCTTCTGTATCTGGGCATTCAGTGTGAACATCCGTTTTTGTTCCTGCTGGGCTGCTGGTTCTCAAGCCTGGTGTTTGTAAATGTTATTTATACACTGACCGTGTCTCTGGGAGATATCGGAAAAGCAGCCAGTGTGATCCTTCTGGTTGTGCAGGTAGCCGGAACCGGTGGAACTTTCCCAATCGAGGTGGCACCATCTTTCTTCCAGGCGGTTTACCCGCTGCTTCCGTTTACGCACAGTATGGCAGCATTGCGTGAGACGGTAGGCGGCCTGTACGGAACGAATTACTGGATCGATCTTGGAAAACTTGCAATATTCTTAGGTATTTCCCTGATCGTTGGTCTGGTGCTTCGCAAACCGATCATCAAAGCAAATGATGCGTTTACAGAAAAACTGGAAGAGACAAAGCTTATGTAATGCTCCAAGTAGATGTGAATTTACTGAAACTGTACCTGGAATATATAAAAAGAAATCCTCGTTGTTACTTAAGATATAAGTAACAGCGGGGATTTTTTGCATTTTGATAGATAAAATTTATATGTGTATGAACTTTTTATAAGTCATTCTCGTGATCATTCATATAAGACAGAATGAAGGCAATGTGCGCCTGATAATCTTCACATTCATTCTGCATAATGGAAACTGCTTTTTTTACTTTGTTCAGTACGGTATTCCGGTGCTGGAAAATGGCGGTAGCCGTCTGGTTGACATTTCGACCGTTTTTCAGAAACTGCATAAAAATATAGCACAGATCGCCGTTGTGGGTTTCATCGTACTGGCGTAACACCTCGTAGCACGGGGATGCCATCATTTTGACCATACCGGCTTTTTTTAATTCCTGCAGAAGATACCGGGTATAACTGCTGGAAAAATGATAAAAAGCAGGAGCGCTGTTTTCGGAATCGGTGGTACCAAGATGCAATGCTTCCCGGGCCTGAATGGCGGCGGTTGGCAGATCCATCAGGGAGAAGAAAGTATTGCTGATACCACACTCAAAGTATTGGTTTCGGAAGTTTTTCTGGAAAATTGTTTTTTCTTCCGGCGTCAGGAAGGTGGCGTAACTTTCATTCTCACTGTTATTTTTTAGTATATAAAGGGTGTTCTGATACACAAATGGTTTCAGCTGCGGAATGGAGGTCCGCAGATTCCAGCTCACGAAGGAAAATGGCAGATCCTGTTCTCCATTGTAGCGGATGACCGCCAGCATAAAGCGTCCGTTCATAGTCAGATCCGGAATATAACCCAGCTGATCTTCAATCTGCTGCTGCGGGGTCTCCGGGTGCTCTAAAATATCGTGAAATACCGGCTCATAAATCTCAGAAGAGGACCGGTTGGTAAACCGTTTCTGCTGGAAAAACAGCTGCAGGTTTTCCGTCACGATGTTCATCAGATAGAGGTAATTTGTCCGCGGATGAACGGCACAGTGGAAGATCAGTGCATAGCCAACCGTATGATTGTTTGCTTTGAAGCGGTACATCATGCTGTAATAGCAGTCGTGAGTGGTCAGACTGTACCAGCTGATCAGCGGATTTTCCGTCTGTTCAGAGGTGGAGATCAGTCCGTCCTGACGCAGCCGTTCCATGATCTGTGGTGTCACATAACCGGCGGACAGGATGGATTCCATGATCGGATCACTGACTTCCTGATTTTTGAGGTAACCAAGGATGGAGTAATTTCGATCCAGTACCACCATCGGATGAACCAGAAAATCTCTGGACAGGTTCAGGAGATCCTGAAGGGATTTCTGCTGGATTAGCATCAGATGAAAGTTTTTGTCCCAGACATCAAAATCATGGAAGATTTTTAAAATGCGGTTGAACACAAGGGGAAAAGATTCATCGGTATACAAAAGAACCATGGAGAGTTCAGATGGAAAATCCGTGGTATGGAGTTTTTCGTCCTGGCAGATACACAGGAAGGTACAGTTTGACTGAATGCTCTGATCGGAAGCCCGGCTCAGGGCGTTTAAGAGCACCTGGTCAGCGACGAGATAGAGCTCATTTTCATAAGCCCCGGTAAGCTGCCCCTGGTCAAACAGCTGTACGCCGTCGAAACTGCAGGTCAGATCAATATTCTGGCTTTCATATATACTGTTGGCAGAAAGCTGATATAAAAGTACATTCAATGGTATCCGCATGAAAATTCTCCTGTATGATTCTTCACATGGCAAAAATGCTGTGATTTTATCATTTGAATATTTGAACATCTGTCAGTTGGAAACTGTCTGATGCTCATGCACTCATTATACCACGATGTGCAAATGTGTGAAAAGCATAATTTCAAAGTGCATTTTTGTATTTTTTGACATACAAAGAAGGGAAAGATTGTATTAATATAGATACAAAAGTACGAGGAGTATAAACGGGAGGTATTATCATGAACTTTTTTACACCGGCCGAAGTGGCCAAAAATTACATTGCAACCGGAAAAAGTAAGGTCAACACACCGATTCCGAAGATGATCATCCTTGCGATCCTGGCAGGAGCCTTTATCGGATTCGGCGGTGTCGGAGCAACCACCGTTGCAGTGTCCATCACAGAACCGTCTCTTGGAAAATTCATCGGAGCCTGCGTGTTCCCGGGTGGACTGACCATGGTTCTGATTGCGGGAAGTGAACTTTTCACCGGAAACTGCCTGTTGACGATTCCGCTTCTGGAGAAGGAGATCACCGTGAGCCAGATGTTGAAAAACTGGGTGATCGTGTACATCGGTAACCTGATCGGTGGAATTTTAGTAGGTGCAGGCGTTGCGTTCAGTCATCAGCCATCCTTATTTAACAATGGAATGGCGGTATCGGTATTGTCCACAGCAGTAAGCAAATGTTCCATGCCGTTTAGTGATGCTTTTATCAAAGGTATTCTCTGTAACTTCCTGGTATGCACCGCTGTATGGATTTCTTTTGCGGCAAAGGAAGTAGTCAGCAAGATCGTGGGTCTGTTTTTCCCGATTATGATGTTCGTGCTCTGTGGATTTGAGCATAGCATCGCAAATATGTACTACATCAGTGCAGGCCTTTTTGCAAAAACAAATGCTGTTTATGTACAGGCAGCCACGGATGCAGGGGTGGATCTGACAAACCTGACCTGGGGTAATTTTTTCAGTAAAAATCTGCTGCCGGTTTCCCTTGGAAATATCGTAGGCGGCGCGGTCTGTATCGGATGCGCATACTGGTTTATTTACCTCAGAAAAAATAAGGCAGCAGCCTGAGATCAGAAGTGCTTAGTTAGAAATAACGAATCCATGTCGCAGTTGAGAATGCTTCTCAGAAATGTATGGATTGCACAAATTCAGATACAAAATAGTGCTTTTGGCATACGCTGAAGGCACATTTTGTCCGTTATAATAGATACATTACAGTATCCTGTTGCGATACTGGTTAGGAGGGATATTAAAAAAATGAGTAAGATTTATCTTGCCGGAAAGCACAGCCGTGATGTGATCATCGGGGACCTGTTAGAGAAATTCTCCAGAAAAGTAGAAGTCTACCCGCCTGGAACATGTCCGTTGACCGTACAGTTATCACTGCTGCACGCATCCATGAATCAGACCTGTGGAAAATGTGTACCATGTCGTGATGGTCTTCCACAGCTTGCAAAATTATTAGAGCAGATCCTGAATGGTGTTGGAACCATGGAAATGCTGGATGAGATGAAAGAAATCGCCATCATGATCCGTGATTCCGCAGATTGTGCCATCGGATATCAGTCTGCCATCGAAGTACTGGAAGGTCTTGAGACCTTTGCATCTGAGTATGAGAGTCATATCAAGACGCATGAATGTCCACAGAACGTGGGACAGAAAGTACCTTGTGTAACCTTGTGTCCGGCACATGTCGACATTCCTGGGTATATTGCACATGTTCATGAAGGAAATTACGCAGAGGCGATCAATCTGATCCGCCGGGACAATCCATTGCCGACAGCCTGCGCCATGATCTGTGAGCATCCCTGTGAGGAGCGCTGCCGCAGAAATCTGATCGATGATTCCATCAATATCCGCGGTATCAAAAAATACGCAGTAGATCAGATTGCAGCAGATCAGGTAGCCGTTCCGAAGGCAAACGTATCTACCGGTAAAAAAGTTGCCGTCATCGGTGGCGGTCCGGCCGGAATGACAGCCGCATATTTCCTGTCTCTGATGGGACACAAAGTAACTGTCTATGAAGCAAAAGAGCACTTGGGCGGTATGCTGATGTACGGAATCCCGAATTATCGATTCCCGAAAGACCGTATGGATGAGGATATGAATGCAATCCTTTCCACCGGAAATATTGAAGTAAAATATAATACAAATGTAGGCGTGGATATTTCCATCGAGGAAGTCAGAAACAGCCATGATGCAATGTTTGTTGCCATTGGCGCACAGAAGGGTAAAAAACTCCGTCTGGACAACATTGATGCAAATAACGTATTCTCTGCCGTAGAGATGCTGGATGAGATCGGACATGGCCATCGCCCGGATTATACCGGAAAGACCGTTGCCGTCATCGGTGGTGGAAACGTAGCCATGGATGCTGCACGAAGCGCACTCCGTTGCGGTGCCAAAGATGTCCGTATCGTATACAGAAGACGTCAGGAAGATATGACCGCACTGGACACAGAGATCGAGTCCGCTGTCATGGAAGGTATCGAGCTGATGCTCCTTCAGGCTCCAAAGAGCATTGAGAAGGACGAAAACGGCGATTGCTGTGCACTCTGGGTACAGCCGCAGATGATCGGCGCATACCGTGGAGGCAGACCGTCACCGGTAGATTCCGCATCCAAAGAGCCGCTGAGAGTTCCATGTGATGTCGTTCTGATCGCCGTTGGTCAGGATATCGTCAGCGAGCCGTTTGAAGAGTTTGGAATGCCGGCAGAATGGCATGTATTCAAGGCAGGACTTGATACTGCGGTAGAGGGTATGCCGGGTGTATTTGTCGGCGGTGACTGTGCAACAGGACCGGCAACTGCAATCAAAGCCATCGCAGCCGGAAAAGTAGCAGCACATAATATCGATGAATATCTTGGTTACCATCATACGTTAAACTGCGGTGTGGAAGCACCGGAAGCCAGAGAGAACAACCGTGTTCCGACCGGTCGTGTCAACATTGGCGAGCGCCCGGCTTATGAGAGAAAACACGATTTTGAGCATGTGGAATGCCCGATGACTCATGAGGAAGCAATTCAGGAGTCTGGCAGATGCTTAAGATGCGATGTATTCGGATGCGGTAAGCTTCAGGATGCCATCGACAAATAATATGGAAAATGTTCAAGTTTATATATGGAGGTAATAACAGATGCGTTTAACCATAGATGGAAGAAACGTGGAAGCAGCAGAGGGCATGACAATCCTTCAGGCAGCCAAAACTGCCGGTATTGAAATCCCTACACTCTGCTATTTAGAGGGCATCAGTGACATTGGAGCCTGTCGCCTGTGTGTAGTAGAAGTAGAGGGCAAAAATGAGCTTGCCACAGCCTGCAACACAAAAGTAAAAGAAGGTATGGTTGTGCAGACATCCAGCCAGAAAGTAATTGATGCGAGAAAGACGGTTTTAAAACTGCTTCTTTCCAACCATAATATTGACTGCTTTAACTGTGAGAAAAACGGTGACTGCGAACTTCAGAAATATTGTAACCAGTATGATGTAGATACAACCCCGTACATGGGATCCAGAAGCCTGCTGGAATGTGATGTCCCGAAAAAAGATGCTCATCCGTTCCTGTCCTACGATCCGTCAAAATGTATTTACTGCCAGCGCTGCGTACAGACCTGTAGAGTCGCAACCGGAAGAAGAGCGATCAAACTGCGCAGAACCGGTAAATTTACGATCATTGACGCACCGTTTGGCGAAGACTGGGAAGAGACACGCTGTGAGTCCTGTGGTAACTGTGCACAGGCCTGCCCGACCGGTGCCCTGACCATCAAGAGAAGAAAAAATTACCGTGCATGGGAAGTAAAACGTGTGCGTACGACATGTCCACACTGTGCAACCGGCTGTCAGTATGATCTGATCGTCAAAGATAACAAGATCGTGGACGTTGAAGGTGCAGACGGTCCGTCCAACCACAATATGGTATGTGTCAAAGGTCGCAGCGGTTCCTTTGATTTCGTAGATCATCCGGACAGAGTACGTCATCCGCTGATCAAAAATAAAGAGACCGGTGAATTCGAGCAGGCTACCTGGGAGGAAGCACTGGATTATGTGGCAAAGAAATTTACCGAGTTGAGAGATACCTACGGCGGAGACTGTCTGGCAGGATTTGCCTGCGCACGTTCCGCAAACGAGGATATCTACATGCTCCAGAAGATGGTAAGAACCGCGTTCCATACCAACAACACAGATAACTGTGCCCGTGTCTGCCATGCACCGACGGTAGCCGGACTGGCCACCACACTTGGTTCCGGAGCCATGACAAATACCATCGAAGATATCACCAGGGATTCAGACCTGATCATGCTGGTAGGCTCTAATCCGGAGCATGCACATCCGGTACTTGGTATGCAGATCCGCCGTGCTGTACATAAAGGTACAAAACTGATCGTTGTAGATCCACGGGATATCGATCTGGCACACGCTGCCGATGTCCATCTGAAACTGACACCGGGTACAAACGTAGCCTTTGCAAACGGTATGATGAATATTATCCTTTCCGAAGGTCTGGAGGATCGCAAGTTTATCGAGGAGCGTACCGAAAACTTCGAGGAAATGAAGAAAGTTGTTGATAAATACCCGGCAGAGAAAGTGGCAGAAATCTGTCACGTTGACGTAGACAAACTGATCGAGGCAGCAAAAATGTATGCAACTGCAAAAAATGCAGCAATCATTTACTGTCTGGGTGTAACAGAGCATCATACAGGTACAGAGGGCGTTATGTCTCTGTCCAACCTTGCTATGATCACAGGAAACTTTGGCCGCCCTGGCTGTGGTGTCAACCCGATCCGTGGTCAGAACAACGTACAGGGAGCCTGCGATATGGGTGCTTCTCCGGATCAGTTCCCGGGTTACCAGAAACTGAGTGCGCCTGGGGTTCTGGAAAAATTTGAAAAAGCATGGGGCACAAAACTGAACCCGAAAGAGGGAACAAAGGCAACGGAGTGTTTTGGCAAGATGCTGACAAAAGAGATCCGTGGTCTGTTCATCTTCGGTGAGGACCCGGTTCGTACTGACCCGGATACGGCACATGTGATCAAAGCGTTAAAGAGCCTGGATTTCCTTGTTATGGATGAGTTATTCCTGACAGAAACTGCAAAAATGGCAGATGTAGTCCTTCCGGGACGTTCCTATGCAGAGAAAGAGGGAACCTTCTCCAATACCGAGCGTCGTGTACAGCGTATCCGTAAAGCTGTTGAAATCGAGGGTGAGACAAAAGAAGATATCTGGATCTTTACGGAGATCATGAACCGTATGGGATATCCGCAGCCGCACCTGACCTCTGCACAGGTTATGGATGAGGTAGCTTCGGTAACTCCGTCTTTCGCAGGTATCAGCCATGCGCGTCTGGACAGCGAGGAAGTGGCAGGAAGAGGTCTGCAGTGGCCATGTACATCCAAGGATCATCCGGGTACACCGATCATGCATGTAGGCAAGTTCTCCCGAGGACTTGGTTACTGCAATCCAATCGAGTACATTCCGTCCATGGAGCTTCCGGATGAGGAATATCCGATGAAGATGATGACAGGTCGTGTCCTGTATCATTACAATGCCTGCGCCATGACTGACAAGACAGAAGGACTGAACCAGATTTCCGGACATTCCTTCATTGAGGTCAATACAGAAGATGCAGAGCGCATCGGTATCAAAGACGGCGACAGAGTAAAAGTATCTTCCCGTCGTGGAAGTATCGAGACTACAGCAAATGTATCCGGAAAGACAAATCCGGGCGAGTGCTGGATGCCGTTCCATTTCCTGGATGGCGGTGCGAACTGGCTGACATCGGATGCACTGGATTCTATTTCCAGTACACCGGAGTATAAAGTTTGTGCGGTTAAGGTGGAAAGAGCGTAGCAAATAAGCAGATAAGCAGATAAGGAAACTATCTTATGTCAGAATATAACGTAGAAAAAGAACTTTTTGTCACCCGTGATGTCGTATCCTACAATGGCAGTACGCTGGCAGAAGGAAAAAAAGATCTGGTAAAAGAAGCAAGCTATCAAATTTATGTAAATGGCAGGAGAGCAGGGGATATGACCTGCTCTCCCTGGGGATTGCAGGAGGCCTTTCTGGGCTATCTGTTCCTGAAAGGTTACATCTCCAGTGCAGGGGATATCCGCGCCACAGATATAGATGAAGCGCGCCAGATTGTAAATATTACCATTCGTGAATATCTGACAGAGGATGTGGAGGAGGAACCCCTGTTACTGGGAGAGGAAGCTTTGCTGAACGAACGGACGATTGCAGTTTCACAGAACAGTGACGATGTCCGTCTGTCCGTGGAGGAAGTACTTGCTTTTTCCAGAGAATTGGAGGAGCGTTCCGCATTACGCCGGACCGGCGGTGTGCATTGTGCGGCATTTGTGCGAAATGGGCAGTTTTTGGCTTATAAGGAAGATATCAGCCGTCATGTGGCGGTGGATAAAGTGGTAGGTGATTGCCTGCTGCGGAAAATCCCGATGCGACAGGGTGTTCTGATCTGTTCTGGCAGAGTGCCGGTGGAGATTTTGCAGAAAGTCGGTGCCATGGGATGTTCCGTTCTGATCGCGAAATCTGCGCCCACGAATTACTCCTGCGAGCTTGCACAGAAGCTTGGAATCACGCTGATCGGATTTGCAAGGGATGAGACATTTTGTGTCTATTCCCATCCGGAGCGGATTTACATGTCATAAAAAGAGAAATATTTTCTTGTTGTTGACATATTATAAACCATGTGTTATATTACAAGTGTAACAAAAAGAGATTAGAAATCCCCGGGAATTTCCCGGGGATTTATGCTACATATAGTAAGAAATGGATGGTGATTTGTATGGCAGCAAAACAGGATTATTATGAATTACTCGGCGTTGCAAAAAATGCAGATGCCACGGCGATAAAGAAAGCATATCGAAAACTTGCAAAGAAGTATCATCCGGATACCAATGCCGGAGATCCGACGGCAGAGCAGAAATTTAAAGATGTGACGGAGGCTTATTCCATCTTAAGCGATCCGGAGAAACGAAAACTGTATGATCAGTTCGGTCGTGCAGCCTTTGACGGAAGCATGCCGGAGGGCGGTGCTTATGGTTATGGTGGATCCGGTGCCGGTCAGAATGGCGGTTACCAGGAGTTCCATTTCAACGGACAGGATATGGGGGACATTTTCGGAGATATCTTCGGAGATATGTTCCATGGAAAATCCTCCGGCGGTGGAAGAAGTTATAGTTTCCACAGTGATGGAAATGGCGGATTTCACCAGTATTACAGCAATGGATCCGGTGCAGATGGATTCGGACAGGGCAGCCACTTTGGAGGCTTTGGTCAGGGCGGAGGCTTTCACGGAAGCCAGTTTCGCCAGAAAGGCAGCGACATTCATGCAGATGTCACCGTAGGATTTGATGATGCAGCTTTCGGTTGTGAGAAAATGATTCATCTGCGGGATGAAAACGGACAGGTACAGTCCCTGAAAGTTAATATCCCGGCGGGAATCGACACCGGAAAAACGGTACGTCTGAAAGGAAAAGGAAATCAGGGGTTCAACGGTGGAGAAGCCGGAGATCTGCTTTTGAAAGTAACAGTCGGAGACAGAGCCGGATTTGAACGGAAAGGCATGGATGTGTATACTAATATCACAATTCCGTTCACCACAGCAGTGCTGGGCGGTGAAGCAGTGGTACCGACATTGACAGGAAACGTTGTATGTAAGGTTCGTCCGGGTACACAGTCCGGCAGCAAGATTCGTCTGAGAGGCAAAGGAATTGTGTCTATGAAAGACAGATCTGTGCATGGCGATGAATATGCGATTGTCCAGATTCAGGTGCCGAAGGATCTGAATGAAACGGCGAAAGAAAAACTGAGAGAGTTTGCGAAGGCCTGCTAAACAGAGAAAAAAGCGGAAGCTGTGACCAGAGATGGTCATGGCTTTCTTTTTTTTCTTCTTTATCACATTGCGGAATGTGTTTTGTTTTGATAAAATATTTTAGAAGATTTCATGAATGTTTTACTTACGGAGGGGGCAGATGAAATGGATTTAAATATTTTATTAAAAGAAATTTCAGCTATGCGGCCGATAGAATACAAGTTAAAACGAATTTATGAAATGAACCAGGAACGGAATCTGCAATATCCGAATTCCATGGAGAATCTGACCGATATTTTTGAGGAATTATCTGCCTGTTCAGAAGCTTCCGTTGTAGAAAAATTAAGCCAGCAGATTTTAGATGAAAATGCATTTTTCAAAAAGGATGCTGATATTGCATTGTATTGTCACTTACGATATCTGCCGACCTTCTGGCATTCACACTCATTTATTGAGATTGTCTGTGTGGTTTCCGGAACGTGTACGAATTACATTTGCGAGCAGGAAATTCAAATGCAGGCCGGTGATGTTTTTATTATATCACCTGGAACGCCACATAGTATCAGTGCATTCTCGGATGACAGCGTTATTATTAATATTGAAATCCGGACGAGTACATTTGAAACAGCCTTTTTTGGGGTGCTTAATGAAAACGATATTTTATCAGACTTTTTTACACACAGTTTATATCATTCACCCAAGCATCCATATATTTTCTTTCGGACGAATACGGATCAGGAACTTTTTGATTTTGTACTGTATGCCTATGCAGAATTCAATGGAAATCATTTATATAAATACCGGTTATTAAACAATGTGATTGCAGCTTTTTTTATTATGTTATTGCGTAACCATGGAAGTAAAGTGATTGTTCCGAACATAACATCTGCGGAACGTTCTGAAGATGTCGTATTTCTGTTAAAGTATATCGAAGCGAACTTTAATACCGTTACACTTTCTGAGCTTGCGTCATTTTTTTCTTATAGTGAACGGCAGATTCAGCGTATTTTAAAGAAAAGTACAGGGATGAATTTTAGAGATATCATTCAAAAAATGAAAATGAATTATGCGGCAACCCTCCTTCAAAATCCAGATTTGCCGATTTCTTCTATTGCTGAAAAACTGAACTATTCTAATATGAATAATTTCCGGCAGATTTTCAAAAAATACTATGGAATGTCTCCATTGGAATACAGAGAGCAGGAACTGTAACAGTCCCTGCTCTCTTGCAGTATTTATCATTGTATGGAGAATGCGCAGACCTTTTTACCATGGCAGTGTATTTTCGTTGTAATCCACAAACAATGGCGCCGTTTTTTCTTCTGCAATTTTCAAGATTCCTTTTGCGCTTTCTTCAACTTCCACGGTTCCCCATTGACCACCCATATCTGTTTTCATACATCCAGGGTGAATTAAGTTGACAGAAAATCCTTTTTCTGAGGACCAGTTTTTCAACACACAGCCTGCCATATTCAAGGCAGCCTTTGACATATGGTAGGGAAGATTAATAAATGGTCTCTCCAATGTCAGGGACATACTTCCGGATTCCGAGGAAATAATGAGAACAGATGTCTTCTCATTGATTCCTGGATATAATGCCTGGATTAATCTTAAAGCGCCTATTGCGTTGATGTTATAACATGTTTCAAAACTGTCTAAATCCATTGTCTCAAAAGACTGTCCATTCATATTTTGTGGCATTATTCCGGCAACACAGTATATCTGGGAGATTTCCTGGGTGATCTCCAAAATTTTCCGACATGCTTTTTGTACACTTTTTGTATCGGCCATATCACATGGAAGAAGGGTACAGTTATTATTTACGGCAAGTTTCTCCAGTCCAGCTGACATATGACGATATAATGCAAATACCTGATTTCCTGATTGCACATGTTTTCTTGTCAGTTCCAGGCCTAAACCACGGCTGCTTCCACCTATCACGATTGTTTTCATATTAGTTATCCCTTCTGTGTAATTGATATGCTTTTGGTGTATATTCCATCAATTCCAATGGATTCCTATCAGGATCTTTCATCCACATCTGATAGGTAAAATCCGGTCCCAGACGAATTTCATCCGTTTTTATACCTTTTTTGGTCAATTCTTCTTTTGCCTGGTGAATATCATCCACTTCCAGTGCGAGATGCAGATATCCGATATGATCATCTCCTTTAGGAAATGCTTCCAGTTCTTTATAGGCTGGGAATAATTCTATGTACTGTCTGTCGGCTACTTCAAGAAAAGTAACCCATATTTTATCCTGTTTTTTTCGCAACATATCAATCTGACTGCGGAAAAAATCCTGTTCTTCGGTGTTCATCTGATGCAGATCCTGTTCCATAGTGTCTGCCAGATCTTTGAATGTCAGCGAATATATCTTTTTCAATCCCAGTCCATCCACGTAAAATGCAAGTGAATTTTCCAGATTCTGTACTTTATATGCTGGGTGTGCAGTATTACAGATTTGCATATTTTTGTACCTCCTGTTTCAGCCATTCTGCGGAATCTTTTATAGCTTCTTTCATATGTTCTGCGCCAAACAATTCAATATTGTAGTAGTCATTGTAGCCGCGTTGACATAACATTCGTACTATTTCGGCAAGTGGCAATATTCCTTTGCCAATCGCTGCACAGTATAATTTCTCACCGTTTTCTTTGACGGAATTTGGTGTCTTGCCGTCCAGTGCACGATCTTTCATATGGATATTTGTAATGTAGGATTCCAACATTTTATAGGCTTGTGTAACATCCGTATCTTTGTAGATAAAGTTGCCTGTGTCAAAGCATAACTGCAAGCCTGGAATACGGCTCAAAAACCATAACATTTCTTCATCAGAACAGTAAGGAAGGTTACCATCAGAATCCTCCATTTCTATCTGAACATGTCGCGGTGCGGCATAGGCACAGATCCGTTTCATGGCCTCCACGATACGCAGAAGATCCTGTTCGCGTTCAGCACCATCCCTCACATTTCCCGGAACGATAAGAATGTGGCCAATTCCCTGCTTCTGCGCAAAATCAACGGTCTCCTGAAATCTGTCATCCGTTGGATTCTGTGCAAAGTCATAGAAATCAAAGAGCCCTGAGATCTTTAGCTCACTTTGTGCCAGCAATTTCGTCCACATATCGGTGTCCTCACGGATTCCGGGATAATCCACATACACGGCGTTAATGCCCTGTGATTTTATCCATTGTAATGCCTCTTCGATCGTAATCTGTTCCTGATTTGCCAGTTCCAGAAGATTTGGCAAAAAGAGGGATAATTTAGGCTGTATTTTTAATTGTGTTTTTTCTGATTCGTTCAGATAATTCATTCCATAACGCAGATTTTCTAAAATGTCTTCTCTGGGTTTGGCACCATCTTGATCGATCATCACACCATATGGAATCAGATTCATTGTTTTTGCAAGAGTCATAATCCGATCCGTCTGCAGGGCACCGGTTCCTGTTGGGACGAAGATATCATCCCTTGCAGCACTGTGAAATGCCTTGCAAATATCTTTCAGATGTATCGATGCGATCAGATCTTTGTGTTTTTCAAGAAAAACAACGGGATTTTCTCCACCGTAAAGTACCCAGCCGGTGTCCACCTGCAGACGAACTTCACCTTTCGTCAGCTTCAAAAAGTACTCCAACAGAGTCTGTTCACCATTGTCCATTCTGCCAAATTCCATTTCATGGTTGTGATATAGTAATTCTACGCCATGCGGTTTTAAGATTCTTTGCACGGTAAGCATCAATTCTGCGGCTTCTTCACAGGATTTTTCACTGTCAAAGGTCAGACTGGTCACAAAGGTACGGATACCTGTTTCTTTAGCAATTTCTACAAGTTCATGTGCGGCTGCTTCCAGATCGTTGGTAAATAAAAAACCTGCATGCATAGAAGAAATTTCTAATCCCATAGCCCGTAGCCGCGGTTGAAATTCCCTTATTTTTTCTATGTTCCACAGGATTGTTTTCAATCTTGTCGGAACCGGGGAATCTGGCAGCAACGCCGGATCATTTTTAAAAGCGACCAATGGTTCCACAGCGGTGAAGCCACTGTCCGCTAAGGCCTGCATGGTTCCCCAAAAATCCTGTTCTAATTTCTCAGCAACTCCATATAAACCACAACTTACTTTTAACATATTTTCATTCCTCCTGGTTGATGGCTTTAGTATAATTTGCTGATAATTTTCCTACAACTATTTTATACGACATATTTACTTTGAAAAACTGACATGGTTGTTCTGCTATTTGATCGTATGCGGCCCTTCTTTGATCTCGATCAAGATCACGCTGTGGACCGGAAGGTTTACATCAATGAGCAGATGATCGGTGATAACTGCTTCCTGATAATACGTATCCGGACTGGATTTCTGTTTGATGGAAGCAACGATTTCTGAGCTGTCATACTGCGGGGATCCCATTTTCAGCCACAGGTCATAGGCAGAGCCGGAAGTGCGGCTGACTTCTGTCCGGCGCATGAGATAATGACCGGAAGGAAGATTTAAAATTACACACAGGGACAGATCCGGTACGGTGCCGTAGCAGTCGTAGCGCTGTTCATAGGACAGGATGGATGGCAGATGATCATCGTAATCCAGAGGAAAGGCAGCGTGAAACAACAGCAGCTGATACTGAGTATCATTTTTTGCAAGAATATAATTTTCACCATGATCTATAATCTGTCGTCCCAGCTGATTTAACTGCGTAAAGGCATAATAAGAAGCTTTTTTCAGGCCATGGATATCCATCAGTCCGGGACCACCGGCGAAGAGGCGGTTTTCCGGGAAAAAGTCTTCGTTCACATCGCAGAGCGAACGAAAACCGAGCATCTGTACCTGCGTGCCAAGCAAAATCTGGGCGGTATAAGCGATAAATGCACTCATAAAGCAGGTATCACGGGCATAGTCCTTCGGATGATAAGTGTTGTTCCAGTCGGAAACCACGATGGGATACCGTCGGAAGGTCGGATCCTGATTCACCAGTTCCAGAAAATCAAAAAAGTTCTGGTAGAGGCGGGCAAAACCATGATAAGCCGGTTCCGTATTTTCTGACAGATAGCGGTTTCGCCGCATCTGGTCGGTATTGTCAAAATCTCCTGCATACAGGTGGACGGTCAGAAAATCCGGGCGCAGCTCATACTGTCTGCAGTAGTCAAAAAATGCCTGGTACCAGTTAAGACCGTTTGGCAGGGAAAAATCAGGCCCGCCGAATTTCAGGCTTTCCCGGACATTTTTGACGGCATTGTAAGTGACACGGTAAAACAGGAAAAAGTTTTCCATGGACTCATGCCAGTAGCCGCCTTTCATTCCGAGGTCTGCGGAGGTCCACATATTAAAACGCCAGCTCAGCACTTCAGCCTCTCCGTAGCGCTGGATCAGGTGCTGAAGAAAACTTTCCACAAGCCTGCTCCAGTTTTTCAGGGAGCGGGGGAAGCTGACGTTCGGACGGTGCTGCCAGTTGGCAAACTGCTGCTTGGAAGCCAGCATACGGGGCATAAAGCCAAGCTCTGTGTAAGGTTTGATATGGAGCTCCATGAGAAAATCATAGACCATATCAATGTACTGCCAGTTGTAGACCGGTATTTTGTCCGGAGTCTCGTAGTAGACAAACAGGTCATCGGAAAACACGTTGCGCAGACGCAGGTGGCGGATTGGGAGTTCTTCTGCCACGTTTCTGATCTGCTGCTGGATATCGCCGCGGAGCAGGTCAGCGGCACGTCCGATGGAATAGCAGAAGTCCGGAAGATGACACCGGGACAAACCACTGCCTTTGAGCTGAGTGTTGAGCTCCAAGGTGATACGGTTTTCTTCCACAGTGTTTTCAGGCACGATTTTTGACGGTTCTTCCGACCAGTAATCCCGGAAAAAAGAAAACGTAGAGGAAATCTCATCTATGGTCTGCTGGCTGTCACGAATCTGAATCTGTTCTTTCTGCCAGGCGTAAGGGGTCAGATGAAACATCTTTTTGAAAGCGGTATTGTAGGTCTTATAGCTGTTGAAACCGGAGGCCAGGGCAATATCCAGCAGCGACTGACTGGAACTCATCACCAGTGGCAGAGAGTTGACGATACGCAGCTGATTGATATACTCCGTCAGCGTCAGTCCCATGTGCTCCCGGAAATATTTGGAAAAATACTGGGGGTGAAGTCCCACCTGTTCGGCTACTTCCGGCAGTGACAGGTCTTCTGTGTAATGCTCGCTGATGTAGGTCAGCGCATGAAACAGCCTGTCATCTCGATTTTGGCTTGTGGCACCGGAGGCCGGATTTGCCAGATGATTTAATACATAAGAAAGCAGATTTCCGATATGGGTCAGTGTCTGCAGCTGGCTGCCCGGGGAATGGACGGTGTGGTGATAGATCATTTTGCCAAATTCCCGGCAGAAAAATTGATAACGTTCCGGTTCAGCATCTTTGGTAACCGCATGGGTGTGCAGCACCAGTGGAAGTAACTCCGGAACAGCGGCCTGAATGTAACGTTCACTGACAAGCAGGATCAGCACTTTTGCATCCGGGGACAGAGTCAGAAACTGATGCATTTCATAGGAATTGAAAAATACAAAATCATGCGGAACCAGATGGATCAGCTGCTCATTGGTACGTGCAGTGGCTGTTCCCTGCAGTAAAAAAAGCATATTAAAGGAAGAAAAACATTGTGGGCTGCGCCCCAGGTCGTCTTCCAGTTCAATTTGATAGAATGGTAATTCGGACACAGGATATCTCCTTTCGATAATTTACAGGTAAAAACCTGGTATTTAACTGGATTTTATAAAAAGAGTATAACACAAAAGTGAAAAAATATAATATAATTTTAATAAAACAGGGAAGAAATATGATAAGCGAGAAAATTAGAAAAACAAAATGAACATGAAAAAATAATAAAAGGTTATAAATGGATGCGAAAAAAGTGAAAAAAGCACGTACAATCAATGGCATAGAAAAGAGCATAGGTTTTCGAAATGCGAAAGAGAGGTATGAGGAAATGAATGAGAAAAAAGAATTGTCCATGTCTGAACGAATCAGCTGGGCGTTGGGACAGGCCACAGGCC
>Ga0129310_1000712_pt1 | contig 36066 bp, 31 predicted proteins | sample Go1ome_2_FD_94433 | JGI IMG/M metagenome (GOLD analysis project Ga0129310, IMG submission 94433) | Western lowland gorrila individual fecal microbial communities from Wisconsin, USA - Go1022A metagenome | ecosystem: Host-associated > Mammals > Digestive system > Large intestine > Fecal | place... | reverse complement strand
GTTTCCATTCAAGCATTCGATATTGTTCAATTTTCAAGGTCCTGCTGACTGCCTCTCTCAAAGCAGCTTGCTTATTATAACCCAGCGTGCTTTGTTTGTCAAGCACTTTTTTGAATTATTTTTTAGCAGCCTTTCAAGTGAAAGCAGCCCTTCCAGCCTTTCGGCCGGCCGCTGTCGTGCGACAGCTTGTTCATAATACTACTCCCGTCGCCTTTTGTCAACTACTTTTTCAAACTTTTTTTCAAAAAAGTTTATATTTTTCCAAATAAATCGGTTTTTCCGGCTTTATTATGCATTCGGGGCTTTTGAAGCTTCGGCCTTTTTTCTGTTGTATATAATGTAATATATAATATAAGGCTTTTTAACTCTTGTTTTCCTCCTGCCAGCGGATCGAATGGTCGATCGCCGCCTTCACCAACGGCGAGGTGTCCTCTTTGCGCCAGCAAACGCCCACTTCCTTCACGATCTGTTCCACCAGCGGCACCTCCACCACATTGCGCATCAGATGCGAATGAAATTCCTCACGGGGCAAAAAGGAGATCCCCAGCCCGCCGCGCACCATATACAGATCGGTAGTCGGGTTGGCCGAGCGGCACACAATGTTGGGCTCAAAGCCTGCCTTGTGGCAGGCATCCATGCACAGCTGTGCCGCCACCTGTCCGTCGCCGTGGAAAATAAAGGATTCGTTGGCCACCTGCTTCAGCTGCACCTTTTCCTTACCGGCCAGCGGGTGGTTTTTGGGCACTGCCAGCGAAAAGGTGTCCTGCCCAAGCTTATGAAATTCCAGCCCCGCCGGGATGCCGCCCATCGGGCGGTTGAGCAGCGCCACCTGAATGCGCCGCTCGCGCAGCATATCGATCAGGTCATAGCTGCCTGCTTCGGTAAGATTGATGGCCACCTCGGGGTACAGATTGCAGAAATCCGAAAGCCGCTCGCCGAAATCGATGCATTCCAGGCTGGTGATCAGCCCCAGATTCAGCGTGCCGCGCCGCAGGCCCGTGTAGCGCCCCATGGCTGCTTCCAGCGCATTGGCTTTATCCAGAATTTCTCTGGCCCGCTGCACAAACTCGCTGCCTGCCTCGGTGAGGGTAACGCTGTGCGGATCGCGGTAAAACAGCTTCAGCCCCAGTTCCCCTTCCAGCTTGGCGATCTGCTGAGAAAGCGCAGGCTGGCCCACATGGCACTGCTCTGCCGCCTGCGTAAAATTGCCATTTTCTGCCACAGCTACCACATAGCGTATATTAAAAAGCTCCATTGTGCCCTCCTTGGCAGGCTTGCTGCCCGTTCTGCATGATTGATTCTAAGTATCGGTAAAATAGCCAACCAGTTTCTTATTTTTTTGATAAATACGCCCTATAGTTCGTCTATCACGGCCGTATTTTGTTTTGTTCTTTTTGTATTATATCGAATTATCGCCGTTTTGTATTTTTCCTCTGTAACTCTATTTTACCATCATTTTTAGTGATTGTAAATATCACAAGTATGTATTAGACATTTGCTGTTTCCTGCGTTAGACTATGGGTGTAGTCAAGAACAACAGCTTTTTGAGCCGCACATTCCGTGCTGCTCTGATCATAGAAAGAGAGGGTACTCCTTATGAAAACCAATCAGATCATCGAAGCCGCTTATGCCGCACGCGCTGAATACACCCACGATATGGCCCGCTCGTTTGCCAAGCGCATTGCCTGCCTGTTTGCCCGCAAGCCCGCTGTGAACGACCTGCAGCGCCGCACGCTTCACCCCGCTGTTTGATACAGCCGCCCCGTTTATTCCCATGATTTCCGGGCCTTACCGGCCCCGCCTATACAGAAAGAAGGATTCTTATGAAAACCAACATGACTCCTATGCAGATCGTTGACGCCGCTTACACTGCCTGCTACGCATACAATGCAGAGTGCAGCCGCAAGCTGGCCGGGAAGATCGTTTCTCTGTTCACCCACAAAAGCGCCGCCGTTCACTGATCGCGCCGCGCACTGACCAAACCATCTTCGATCCTTACCATATAAAGCCTTGAGGGAGGTTCCGCCCAAGCGGAATTCTCCCTCTTTGCTTTTTTTGTAAAAAAACGCCCTGCAGAAAAGTTCCGCAGAGCGTTTTTTGTATATTCGCTTTTCTATTGCCTTACAGCTGGCTGGTGCAGTGCGGGCAGCGCGTGGCATCGATGGCAATCTCACTCTTGCAATAGGGGCAGATCTTGGTGGTAGGCGCCTTGGGGGCTTCCTGTGGGGCTTTGCGCAGGCTGGCTGCCTTGTTGGCCGCCTTGATGACCACAAACAAACTGAACGACACGATCAGGAAGTTGAGCACCGCCGTGATAAAAGCGCCGTAGCCGATGGAAACATCCCCCACCATGAGGGCCAGATCGCTGAAATCGCTGTTGAACAAAAGGCCGATGAGCGGAGAAATGATATTGTTGACCAGCGCATCCACAATGGCCTTGAAGGCGCCGCCTACAACAACGCCAACGGCCATATCCAGCACATTGCCGCGCATGGTGAACTGCTTGAATTCTTTCAAAAACTGTTTCATAATATTATCCTCATTGTATATTATGTATATTTTTATACAAATATCAGAGATTTTTTCCCCACTCGGCGGCCCATGTCATCACCGGGCCATTTTCCGACAGGTCACTGTTACCGCCCAGCACCTTTTGCTCGCCGGGCACAAAGCCATAGCGCACCATGCTGTCGAAATACCATTTCTGCGCTGCCTGATACGGCGGGAAGTCGGCGGGTGCGCCCTGCGTGAACACCACATTCACCTTGATGCCCTCCGGCAGGCGGTTTTGCTTATTTCGGTCTTTCAGGCAATAATGGCGGTTCATAAAGGTGATGCACTGGCCCGCTGCCTGCCCCATATACATGGGCGCACAGATCACCAGCTGATCGGCTGTGAAAAGCTCGTGGAAATAATCGTGCAGGCCATCCTGCTGGCAGCAGTTGCCGCCGGTTTCGCGGCACACAGCGCAGCCCCGGCACCCCTGCAGCGGCTGGGTAAGATCATACTCCAGCACCTCATGCCCGGCCTGTGCGGCGGAATGTGCCATTGCTTTGAGCACCTTTTGCCCCACACTTTGCGGGCGGGTGCTGCCATAGGCAAAAATCACTTTCATTTTCTCATCCCTATCTATTTTCAGTATTGTCAGACGGCCCTGCCGCCTGTCTATTGTTAAGTATACAACAAAAAGCTTTTCTGCGCACGGATTTTTTGTGCCGCAGAAAAGCTTTTTTCATTCTTCCAGCTGTTTGGCCAAAAACTGCGCCGCCAGCTCGACAGCCCGGGCGGTTTCCCGGTCTGCCCCAGCGCCGCTGCCGGACAGCGCACACACCGCTCCCGGCAGATCGCCGTTGACAAGCACCGGGTACATTGCCAGCAAATGCCTGTCGGCTTCTTCGCACGGATACAGCTTTTCACCGGTGCGCCCGCCCCACAGATAGCCGCTGCGGCGCTGCATTGCTTCTTCCAGCGCACGGCTGATGCGCTGCCCGGTGTACACCCGCTTGCCCGGCCCCGCTGCCGCCACCACCCTGTCACGGTCACACACCAGCACGGTCAATTCCAGGCTGCGGGCCAGCACCTCACAATAGCCCGCCGCATGATCGGCCAATTCCTGCATAGGGGAATACTTCCGAAAAATCACCTCGCCCTCACCGGCTGTAAAAATTTCCAGCGGATCGCCCGGGCGAATGCGCTGCGTGCGGCGAATTTCTTTGGGGATCACCACCCGCCCCAGCTCGTCGATACGGCGAACGATCCCGGTTGCTTTCATACGCCATGCATTCCTTTCCGCGCACAGGGGCTGTGCTCTTTGTATTTTCCGTATGGTGCCATGCAGGTAGTATGCCGCAGCCGGCGCAAATTATACAAAAAAATCACCGCGCCGTTCCCCAAAGCAGCTTCAAGGGGAAGCGCGGTGATTCAGCTTTTCCGATCAGCCCTCGGTATCCTGCACCACAAAAGCCGTGGCCGTTACGCTGGCTTGCGTACATCCTTCGGGAATGCTCAGGCGCAGGCATTCCTGCTCGGAGTAATTCTGTCCGTCCAGATTGATCTCCCAGTGGTCCAGATGCCAGCCCTCGGCTGCATACACCCACACCTCGCCGCAGGCATCGCCTGCCTTCACGGTTTGCACGGTTGCGCCCTGCAGGCTTGCATTGCCCTGCACCTGATAAGTCACCTCTACCACGCCGCTTTCAGCCTGTGCATCGCCCGATTCCTCGGATTTAGGCAGCAGATCCACCGGCGTTTCGGTGTGGCTGGGCACATTGGCGGGCTTATGCGGGCGCTGGTCCTCGCCGGGGTCAGCATGGGTGCGCACATATTCCACATAGGCATTCACACCCTTTTCCGAAAGGTGCAGGCCGTCCTCAATGGTGTAGCCGGTTTTTGCCCAGCCCGTTTGCGGATCCTTCAGTGCCTCGGCACTGTTGAGGAAATACCAGCCTTCCTCCTGGCACATATCGGCCAGCATTTCGTTCAGCTCGTCCACTTCGCTTTGCTGCAGGCTTTTGCTGGAGCGGTTTTGATCCAGCGCAGGCACAGCCGAAACGATCACCGTGAAATAGGCGTATTCCTTTTGGCATTCCCGGATCGCCTTGCGGTAGTTTTGCACCGCCGTGCTCAGATCACCCGTCAGATTGTTGCTGCCGAAGCCAAAGATCACACGGCGGGGCTGAATGATGCCAATGGCCTTTGGCATGGTGACCAGCTGACTGTAGCCCGAAAACTGCACACAGGGAAAGCTGGTGATAGAGCCGGTGGCCATGCCCGAACAGCCAATGTTGCTTGCCAGCGGCACCGCACCGTACAGATAATAGCGCACGGTGTTGGAGTCGCCCACAAACAGCGTTTCTTTTATGTAATCCTCGCCTGCATCCGGGGTTTCTTCCAGCACGGTGCCCGGATAGGCGCTCACATCCAAAAAGCCCGCCTCCGGATTGGGCGTGACCGCCGGGGCAGCTGCTTTAGAAGCAGCGCTGGCCGCACTGGCGCTTTCGCTTTGCTGCGGTGTGCCAAACGCAGCACAGCCCGCCGCGCCCACAGCCAGTGCCGCTGCCAGCGCAAGGGTCGAGATCTTTTGCATGATTCTCATATAGAAAATAAATCCTCCCATCTTTTGGTCTATCTATGTTTCTGTTAGGCTCTGTTTTTGGTTTTCGGTTTCCGATAGGGAAAATCCTCTAAAATTTCATTATACTGCCTTTTCCCTTGTTTTTCCACAAAAATCTTGCGGCCCGTGCTTCACGCCTTGCCGGTTTTGTGTTATAATTTGTATATTATTGATTCTGCTTTTATTTCTTCGGCGTGTTTTTCAGAATGCAAAAGGCCAAGAAATCACGCACGCACTTTTTTATTTACCGATCGGAGGAACCATACCGTTTATGAAAGCCACCTACAAGCAGGTTACCAAAGCTTCCTATATTCGCGCTGTCAGTGCGCTGGCACAGGAGATCTGGGCCGAGTGCTACCGCCGGGTTTTGCCGGGCAAACAGCTGAAGCTGGCGCTGGAGCAATATCAAAGCCCGGATGCCATCAGCGATGCCATGGACGAAGGCATAAACTATTTTCTGGTGCAGATGGGCAGCCGTGATGTGGGCTACTTTGCCTTTCATGTTACGGCAGGCACCGTGGTGATCGACCATATCTATCTGAAAAAAGAATTCCGCACACGCGGTTTGGGCCGCGAGATCCTCATCTACTGCGAAAAGCTGGCAGGCGGCGAGAATCTGAGCATCGTGAATCTCACCGTGCCGCAAAAATGCCAGGAAACCGTGACCTACTTTAAGCATCGGGGCTACCGCCCGGCCGAGGATGTGCTGCTGCCCGTGCAGGGCGGTGAATCGCTGCTTTGCTGGCGCATGGAAAAGGCCGCCCGTTTTTAAAAACGCAAGCCACCTTTGCCATATTGAATTTTATAACGCCAAAGGGACTGTTGCCTGTGCAGCAGTCCCTTTTTTCATATCACGCTTTGCCCACGGAGCAGCAATACCAGCCGCAAACGGAATATTACCGGCAGCCTGCATGAAAGCCAAGAGGGATCGATCCTAAAAAGGCTGCCGCTTCCGGCGAAAGCATCAACGCTTTTAATCGAGTTATGAATATGCGCCTGCTGCAAAAATAAAGAAAGTCCTCACAGTGGTTTTTACTCACTGTGAGGACTTCCTTGTTCTTTGTAGGCAAAAATCATCCGCCATAACTATAGGCTCTCTTTGCTTCTTTAAAATTTGGGCAAATAGGGGTGCAGTGTTCAAAATCGAACACTGCACCCCTATTTATCTATTGTTCCTCTAAGGTTTTTCCCATAGGATAAAAATAGTTCAAGCAATCATGTACCAGATTGGAGGTGAGTACACCTTGAAAAAACTAAAAGTTGCCCGCTATGGTTACCTGTTGATTTCGCTGCTGTTCTGCCTGTCGGCCTTTGCCTACTGGCTGATACCGGCAAGATCTCCTACCGTTACCTGCCGGGTCAGTGGCGGTATCCTGATCGCTTACGGTGTGATTCGTATCCTGGGCTTTTTTTCCGAAGATCTATACTGCCTCGCCTTTCGTTATGACCTGGCCTGCGGCCTATTGCTGATAGCCTTGGGCGTTGTAGTCTGGATCAAGGGAGACGGCAGTTATCCCTATCTGGCACCGGGGCTTGGCTGGATTGCCCTGTTAGACAGCTTTCTGAAGATCCAAATGTCCAAGGAAGCAAAAGACTTTGGCTTACCGCAGTGGAAAATTCTTCTTCTGATGGCTGTTTTAACAGCTTTGAGCAGTTTTCTTCTGATCATCAACGGATTTCCCGGCCCACAAGCCACAGATATTTTAACGGGTTGTACTCTGCTGCTGGAAGGAATTTTGAACTGGTTCACTGTAATATTCACCGTAAAACAATGCAGAAAAAAGGGCTCTGCCGAGGACGAATTTTCCTAAGAGCAGAGCAAAAAAGGAGAGTAAAACTATGAGCGTTGCAAATACCATCAAAAAATTAGGGCTGGAGCAGGCATTTGATTACCTGTACAAAGATCCGGAAAACAATATGCTAAAGCTGATGGATTGGGCGGATAAGTTTTCCGGCGGTGAGTTTGAATCTCAACGCAAGCTTATTCGAGAAGTAATGGAAGATCCCGCACATCCTTATCACGCCTTCATCATGCACATCATCCGCGACATTGACCCCGAGGTCATGAAAACGCTGGCGGTCAACTTTTTTGCAAATGCTGCGCTGGTCGGCTGGCCCAAGCAGGAAGCCAACCGCGCAAAATACAACTGCAATATTCCTTGGGCCATTCTTCTGGACCCCACCTCTGCCTGTAACCTTCACTGCACAGGCTGCTGGGCTGCGGAGTATGGCAATAAGCTGAATCTGACCTTCGACGAAATCGACAGCATCATTCAGCAGGGCAAGGAACTGGGCGTTTATATGTACATCTACACCGGCGGTGAACCGCTGGTGCGGAAGAAGGACTTGATCCGTTTGTGCGAAAAGCATGACGATTGCGTGTTCCTTTGCTTCACCAACGCCACGCTGATCGACGAGGCTTTTGCCAATGAAATGCTGCGGGTCAAAAACTTCATCCCCGCAATTTCTCTGGAGGGTGACGAAGCCTCCACAGACGGCCGCCGCGGGAAGGGCACCTATCAGAAGGTTGTACATGCAATGGAACTGCTGCATGAGAAAAAACTGCCTTACGGCATTTCCTCCTGCTATACCAGTGCAAACTACGAAGCCATCACCTCGGATGCCTATTACGACAGTCTGATCGAAATGGGTGCTTATTTTATTTGGTACTTCCACTATATGCCGGTGGGCAACGATGCCGCACCGCAGCTGCTGCCGAGTCCCCAGCAGCGTGAGGCCGTCTATCACCGCATCCGTCATCTTCGTGCCACAAAGCCCCTGTTCGCTATGGACTTCCAGAATGATGCCGAATATGTGGGCGGCTGTATCGCCGGAGGCAAGCGGTATCTGCATATCAACGCCAACGGCGATGTAGACCCCTGCGTGTTCATTCACTACTCCAATGCCAACATTCGAAACTGCACCCTGCTGGAAGCGCTGCAAAGCCCGATTTTCATGGCTTATCATGACAATATGCCTTTCAACAAGAACATGCTCCAGCCCTGTCCCATGCTGGAAAACCCGGAACGCCTGCGGAAAATGGTGAAAGAGAGCGGCGCACACTCCACCGATCCCCAGTCTCCGGAAACAGCGGAGCATCTGTGCAGCAAGTGCGATTCCTATGCTAAGTGCTGGGCCCCCGAAGCCGACCGGCTCTGGAAAGAGCGTCAGGAGAAAAAGCACCTATAAAAGACAAACGCCGCAGATTTCTGCGGCGTTCCTTTTATCCTTGTTCAGCTTGTTCAACGGACTTTTGAATGGCCCGTTCTCCTGTACCGTCCAGCAAAAAGCAGAGTCGCTCCATGTCAGACTCCAAGTCGTATTGCATGGAAGCATCCAGCCAGTCCAGCAGGCAGCCCGTCACCGCGCATTTGTAATAGCGATTCAAAGCCGCCGCATCTTTGGCCGGAATCGAAACCGTCTTGGAAATGTTGGAGAAATATTCATCCACCATATGTTGGGAAAAACGGTTCATATAATGCAAAAAGGTTTCTCTGGAAACCGCCCGGTACACATGAAGCACTGCCTGCCTGTGCGCTGCTCCATATTGCAGCGCAGGCTTGATGCAGTCCAACGGGTGTCCCAGCGTACAGTGCGTTGCAATCAAAGCGCTGACCTTTTCTTCCATCATATTCTGAAGCAGCGAGGGGATATCGGAAAAATGATAGTAAAATGTATTTCGATTGATGCCACAGTGCTCCACGATGTCCTTTACTGTGATTTTATTCATAGGGCGTTCTTCCAGCAGCTGCGCAAACGCCGTTATGATCAAATCCCTTGTTCGTTTCATCTTAAGTCCCTCAAATTGCCCGCGAAGTCTGTATAGTCGAAAGTAACAGCAAAGAAGCCCAAAGCTTCAGGCACTGTGGTAAAGGCTTGGGAATCCTGCAGAACTTCGTTGAAATTTTCATCTTTAATGGAATTATAACAAGAATCCACACAAAACGCAAGAAATTGCTTCCGCACAGAAATCCATCAGATGTCCGCCTATAGAAATGTTGGCAGAACACTCAGAAAAAGTTTTATATCAAAAGGAATTACAACAATGCAAACCGCAATCGTAACGGATAGCAACAGCGGGATCTCACAAAGCGAAGCCGGCCGGCTCGGGGTCTTTGTGCTGCCCATGCCGGTCATCATAGAGAAACACGCTTATTATGAGGGGATCGATTTGATGCCCGATCAGTTTTTTCATGCATTGGTACAGCATCAAACGGTATCCACCTCGCAGCCGTCGCCCGGTGATGTGACAGCGCTTTGGGAACGGGTGTTGACCGAGTATGACGAGCTTGTCTATATTCCCATGTCAAGTGGGCTTTCTTCCTCCTGTGCTACTGCTGCCATATTGGCAAAAGATTATGCAGGAAGGGTTTTTGTGGTAGATAACCATCGTATTTCTGTAACGCAGAAAGATTCTGTATTGGATGCACTTGCCCTGTGCGAAGCAGGTGCCTGTGCACGGGAAATTCAGCAAGAGCTTGAGAACAGTGCTTTTGATTCCATAATTTATATCGGCGTGGAAACCTTGGAATATCTGCGCCGCGGCGGGCGTGTTACTTCGAAAGCCGCCGCCATTAGTACCATTTTGCAAATCAAGCCGCTTTTAAAGATTGAAGGAGAACGGCTGGATGCCTACGCAAAGGTACGCGGCACAGCAGGGTGTAAGAAAAGGCTGTTGGAGGCCATGCAGGAGGCTGTTGAAAAATATTCCTTAAAATGGGATATTGATATTGGAATTGCCAGCAGCTATCAGGATATTGGTGCTGCGGAAAGCTGGCGGAAAACAGCGACTGATAAATTTTCACAGTATCACATATGCAGCAGCCCGTTGACATTCAGCATTGGCAGCCATGTGGGCCCGGATGCCTTTGGAATGGCCGTAAGCCGCAGGCTTGCCCGCGCGAAAGGAGAAATTCAAAATGAATCATCCCATAGCACAAACGATTCGTAAGCTCACCTTAGCACCGCTGCTGGCAGCAGTCATGTTGATTCACCTATATGCTGTGCAGCCTGAAATTTTTGGTTCTGCCGAAGTACTGTTTCGGCAATTGAGCTTATTATCGCTGTTTCCATTGCTGGCATATCCCATTCAGCCACTAGTTCCGGTTTTTCGAGACAAAGGCCGCGACGGGCAGCGGTATCTGGCTATGATTTTTGCCTTTATCGGTTATCTTTTGGACTGTCTGATGAACCTCTGCACTCGTGCTTCGCAAGAGCTATGCTTGATCGGATGGGCATATTTTCTTTCCGGTGTTATCGTTTTGCTTCTGAACCGCTTTTGCGGATTACGTGCCAGTGGTCATGCAGCTGGAATCAGTGCCGTTGTATGCCTGCCGGTTGCGCTGGGGCATTCGGAAACCTTGGCGGTCAGCCTGCCTTTGCTGTGTTTAGTCTGTTGGTCCAGCATAGCAGCAAAGCGCCATACATTTACTCAATTCATTGTAGGAATGCTGATCCCAATGGTACTAACGGCACTGCTGGCTGCATTATGATAATATCTGGGGTCTGTTATTGCATCACAAGATATCGGCTAATATTCTTGAACAAAAGAAACGATATGGGAACCATTTCTCAAATTGCTTATGAATAAAAAACACCATCACTTTTCAGACCAGTCAAAACTTTTGCTGGCCAAATGCCTGTTGGGGCTGATCTGGCTCGCGATCATTACATTTTGTCTGCTGCACAAGGATGCGTTCACGCTGGAACAGATCTTGACCTATTCTCCCCATCAGCCTGTTTTAGCCGCGTTGGTGCTATTGGCTTTGTTTGCAGTAAAAAGCCTGAGCATCTTTTTATACTGTGGCTTTCTGTATGCTGCCAGCGGCATCCTATTTCCTCTGCCAATAGCAATATTATTAAATATAACAGGCAGCGCTATTATGTCCAGCATTCCATACTGGCTGGGGAAAAAGCTGGGTGGCCAAGCGGCACATCACATATTAACGCGTTACCCCAAAGCGGCCTATCTGCACGATCTACGAAGCGGGAACGATTTCTTTTTTGTATGGATCGTTCGGCTGCTTGGCGTTCTCCCTGCGGATGTGGTTAGTGCCTATATGGGGGCGGTCAGTGTAAAGTACCGGGACTACCTGCCTGCATGCCTGCTGGGCTTTTTGCCAACCTGCATTTTATTTCCCATCATGGGCATGAGCATTTCAGATATACGCTCCCCGCAATTTCTTATTTCCCTAAGCATTGAACTGGCCTCCATGCTCGTTTCCTGCTTTGCTTTTCATGTGTATCGAAAAAACCATAGCAGTTGATCTGCGTGGATGAAAGCGGCCTAATATACGCTTATCCGGCGCAGACAAATTCTGGTTCTGCAAAAAATGCCCCCGGTTTCGTTTTTGAAACCGGGGGCACTCTTATATGCTTATGCTTTCAGGCAAATCGCCGGAAGATTACTTGCGGGGATTCTTGATGGCAGCCTGAGCAGCGGCCAGGCGTGCGATAGGCACACGGAAGGGAGAGCAGCTCACATAGTCCAGACCAACATTGTGGCAGAACTCTACGCTGCTGGGGTCGCCGCCGTGCTCGCCGCAGATGCCCAGACCCAGCTTGGGGTTGGCAGCGCGGCCATCGGCTGCAGCCATCTTCACCAGCTTGCCCACGCCGTTGGTGTCCAGATGCTGGAACGGATCGCTCTCGTAGATCTTCGTGTCGTAGTAAGCGGTCAGGAACTTGGCAGCATCGTCACGGCTGAAGCCGAAGGTCATCTGGGTCAGGTCGTTGGTGCCGAAGCTGAAGAAGTCAGCTTCCTTGGCGATCTCGCCTGCAGTCAGAGCTGCACGGGGGATCTCGATCATGGTGCCCACTTCGTACTTCATGTCAACGCCGGCCTCTGCGATCAGCTTGTCAGCGGTAGCAACCACCACAGACTTCACATAGCGCAGCTCCTTGGCCTCGCCCACCAGAGGAATCATGATGTGGGGAACGATCATCTTGCCGGTTTCAGCAGAAACCTTCAGAGCAGCCTTGATCACAGCGTTGGTCTGCATCTCGGCGATCTCGGGATAGGTGACAGCCAGACGGCAGCCGCGGTGGCCCATCATGGGGTTGAACTCATGCAGGCTTGTAACCACATTGCTCAGCTCTTCGGCGGTCATGCCCATATCCTTGGCCAGGCTCTCGATGTCCTCGGCCTTGGTGGGCAGGAACTCGTGCAGAGGGGGATCCAGATAGCGGATGGTCATGGGACGGTCGCCCATGATGCGGTACATGGCGGCAAAGTCAGCCTCCTGGAAGGGCTCAACCTTGGCCAGAGCGGTCTTGCGCTCTTCCACAGTACGGGCGCAGATCATCTCGCGCACGGCCTTAATACGGTCGGCAGCAAAGAACATATGCTCGGTGCGGCACAGGCCAATGCCCTCGGCGCCCATATCCACAGCGTTCTGTGCATCGGTGGGGTTATCAGCGTTGGTCAGCACCTTCAGCTGGCGGTTTTCGTCAGCCCATGCCATAAAGCGCTTCAGGTTGGGGTTCTCGGTGGCAGCCACAGTGGCGATCTGGCCCTTGTAGATGTTGCCGGTAGAGCCGTCGATGGAGATCCAGTCGCCGCCCTTGAACTCTACACCGTTGATGGTGAAGGTCTTAGCAGCTTCGTTCATCACAACATCGTTATCGTTGCCGCAGCCGGAAACACAGCAAACGCCCATGCCGCGAGCCACAACGGCTGCGTGGCTGGTCATGCCGCCGCGCACGGTCAGGATGCCCTGAGAAACCTGCATGCCCACGATATCCTCGGGGCTGGTTTCCAAACGCACCAGCACGCACTTGGGCATGCTGCCGTTCTTAACAACTTCCTCGGCCTCTTCAGCGGTAAACACAACCTGGCCGCAGGCAGATCCGGGAGATGCAGCCAGGCCCTTGCCCACTGCTTCGGCTGCCTTCAGGGCAGCAGCGTCGAACTGGGGATGCAGCAGGGTGTCCAGCTGCTTGGGCTCTACGCGCAGCACGGCGGTCTTTTCGTCGATCATGCCCTCGTCCACCAGGTCGATAGCGATCTTCAAAGCGGCCTGTGCGGTGCGCTTGCCGTTACGGGTCTGCAGCATGTAGAGCTTACGATCCTCGATGGTAAACTCCATGTCCTGCATATCCTTGAAGTAATTCTCCAGGCGGGTTGCGATTTCCACGAACTCGTCATACACTTCAGGCATCTGATCCTTCAGGTGGCTGATGGGGGAAGGCGTACGGATACCAGCCACAACATCTTCGCCCTGTGCATTGATCAGGTACTCGCCCATCAGGCACTTTTCGCCGGTAGCGGGGTTACGGGTAAAGGCAACGCCCGTGCCGGAGTTCATGCCGGAGTTACCGAATGCCATCTGCTGCACGTTTACAGCGGTGCCCCACTCGTAAGGGATCTCGTTCATCTTACGGTAAACATTGGCGCGGGGGTTATCCCAGCTGCGGAACACAGCCTTCACAGCGCCGATCAGCTGCTCTTTGGGGTCCTGGGGGAACTCGGAGCCCTGCTTTTCCAGATAGATGGCCTTGAACTGAGCAACCAGCTCCTTCAGGTCATCGGCGGTCAGCTCAACATCCTGCTTTACGCCCTTAGCGGCCTTCATTTCGTCGATCTTCTCTTCAAAGAAGCTCTTGCCCAGCTCCATAACAACATCCGAGTACATCTGGATGAAGCGGCGGTAGCAGTCGTATGCGAAACGGGGGTTATTGGTTTTCTTGGCCAGGCCCTCAACATCCTGATCGTTCAGGCCCAGGTTCAGGATGGTATCCATCATGCCGGGCATGGACTGACGAGCGCCGGAACGCACGGAAACCAGCAGCGGGTTGTTCACATCGCCAAAGGTTTTGCCGGTGATCTTTTCCAGACCCTTCACATGCTCAAAAATGTCAGCGGCGATCTCGTCGTTGATCTGACGGCCGTCGGCGTAATACTGCGTGCAGGCCTCGGTGGTGATGGTGAAGCCCTGAGGAACAGGCATACCGGCTGCGGTCATTTCTGCCAGACCGGCGCCCTTGCCGCCCAGAATGTTCTTCATGGTGGTCATGTCACCATTGAAGGCCTTGGTGCCTTCGTCAAAGTAGTACAGGTACTTTTTGCTCATTAAAGTTTACCTCCATCTTTACTTGGCGCCCTTTCCGGGCACCCCGTTCGCATTTCATGATCTCATAATTGTTCCTTCTCAGAATGCGTTAATATTATAACATAGTTTTCTCATAAAATCCATTCTTTTTGCTAATCATATGTAAAGATTTTTCCCAATTTTTAATGCAATTCGCACAAAAATCTATTGCAAAGATCAAAAAATACGATAGAATTAAAATGGGAATAGAGTCGCCTTTTGATTTTTTCCCGCCTGATGAAACCCTATAAAAAACTGCTTTTCTGCTTTTGCCGGAAAAGCGCGGAGGAAATATACAATGGAACTGACAATGCAGCAGCGCGAGGCTGCCCGTGCAAGCCTTGCCGCCCGACGCGAAGAACGCCTGGCCGTTTTGGAAGAGCTGATCGCCGCCGGTGTACAGGTGATGAGCGAGGATATTTATGTAGAGCGCAGCGTGCAGGTGGCCCCGGGTGCCACTTTGCTGCCCGGCACCATTCTGCGGGGCAAAACCATCGTGGCCGAGGGCTGCGTGATCGGCCCCAACACCCTGCTGGAAAACGCCGTTGTGGGCAAAAACACCACCGTGAATGCCAGCCAGGTGTATGACAGCACGCTGGGCGAAAACAACAAGATCGGCCCCTACACCCATGTGCGCAAAGACACCGTTACCGGCTACGGCGTGCATTTGGGCGCTTATGTGGAAACCAAAAATTCCAACTTTGCCATGGGCAACACCGTGAGCCACCTCACCTACATCGGCGATTCGGATGTGGGCAAGTACTGCAACTTCGGCTGCGGCACCGTTACCTGCAACTACGACGGCGAAAACAAATTCCGCACCACCATCGGTGACTATGTGTTCGTGGGCTGCAACACCAATCTGGTTGCCCCCGTAACCGTGGGCGACGGCGCTTACACCGCCGCAGGCAGCACCATCACCAAGGATGTGCCCGCCGGGGATATGGGCATTGCCCGCGAACGCCAAACCAATCTGGAGGGCTGGGCCAAGCCCAAAATGCAGGCTTACATTGCCAAAAAGCAAAAGCTGGAAGCCGAAAGCAAGTGATCCCTTACATTTAATATATAAATAAAGCATACAAGTCAAAACAAGCATACAAGTCAAAACAAAAGGACGGTTCTTTTACACCATGTTTTTCAAAAGCAATTCTGCCGCCGAGGGCGATGTGTGGCTCATCGCCGGGCTGGGCAATCCCGAGCCTAAATACGATGGCACCCGCCACAACATCGGCTTTGCCGGGCTGGACAAGCTGGCCTCGTGCTGGAACGCTGCCCCCAACAAAAGCAAATGGCAGGGGCTGTACAGCCAAACCACCGTGGACGGCCATAAGGTGATTCTGGTAAAGCCCCTCACCTATATGAACCTGAGCGGTGACTGCATTGCTCCCGCCGCCGCATTTTTCAAGATTCCGCCGCAGCAGGTGATCGTGATCTGTGATGACATTGATCAAAAGCCCGGCAAGGTGCGCATTCGCCCCAGCGGCTCGGCCGGTGGGCACAACGGCTTAAAAAGCATCATTGCCCGCCTTGGCAGCCAGGAATTCACGCGCATTCGCATGGGCGTGGGCGCTAAGCCGCACCCCGACTATGACTTGGCCGACTGGGTGCTGGGCAAACCGCAGGGCGAGGATAAAACCGCCATTGAAGGCCGCCTGGCCGATCTGGAGGACATCTGCCGCCTGATCATGAACGGCAAGCTGAGCGAAGCACAGAACAAATACAACCACTGATATTTTCGCCTGTCGGCGGGGCCGCGCCTGCCCCGCCGAGGTTTTTTACCCTTGCAAAGGCATTTTACGAAATCACACCCTGCTCTGCGCTGTTTTTTTCAGGCGCAGGGCGCAAAGAATCATTTTCTGTTTGAAAGGAGCGGCCATGGAACAGGCACTTTTTGCAAAAACCGGCGAATACAAGCGATTGCTTGCCGGGGCAGACACCCCGGGCACGGCGGCTCTTTTTGGGCTGCCCCCGGCAGGCCGCGCCCAGATGCTGGCAGCGCTGGCCCGTGACACCGGCCGCCCGCTGTGCGTGGTGACCCCCGGCGAGGCCGAGGCCACGCGCTTTGCCGCCGATCTGAACACCCTGGGCATTGCCGCAGCCGTGTTTCCCGCCCGGGATCTGGTGCTGCGCCCCATTGAGGGCACAGGCCGCGAATACGAATACCGCCGCCTGGCCGTGCTGGGCGATCTGGCCGGCGGGCGGCTGCAGGCCGTGTGCCTGCCCGCCGAGGCTTTTTTGCAATACACCGTGCCGCGCGAGGATTTTCGCGCCAACACCCTCACGCTGAAGCCCGGCACCGTGATCCCCTCTGAGCAGCTGATCGCACGGCTGTACGGCGCAGGCTATCACCGGCGCGATAAAGTAGAGGGCCCGGGCCAGTTCAGCGTGCGCGGCGGCATTGTGGACCTGTTTGCCCCCGATATGCGCCAACCCGCCCGTATTGAATATTGGGACGATGAGATCGACACCATTCGCAGCTTTGATCTGCTCACCCAGCGCCGCGATGAAAATCTGAAAAAGATTTTCATCAGCCCGGCGCGCGAGGTTTTGTTCGGTGATGCCGCCCAAACGGCCAGTGCCCTGCGCGAGTTTCTTTCCCAGCGCAGGGGCGCCAAAAAAGAAAAGCTGGCCGAGGTGATGCAGGTGGACCTTGCCGCGCTGGACGGCGGGCTGATGCCCGAGGCCATGGATAAATACTACTCCGTGCGTTACCCGGCCCCCGGCCTGCTGATCGACCATCTTGACGATCCCATTCTGGTGCTGGATGAGCTTTCCGGCATTCGCGATGCAGACCGCGCCACCCAGTTCCGCCGCCGGGAAGAGGCGCGCAGTCTTTTGGAAAGCGGCGCGCTCACCGGCGATCTTGCCGAGCTTTGGCCCGAGGAGGCCGTGCTGCTGCAGGCCGCGCAGCAGCGCACCAGCATTGCCTGCGAAAACTTCACCCGCAGTATGCCGGATGTAAAGCTGAAAGAGATCGTGGATGCCCCCGCCCACGCCCTGCCCGGCTGGAGCGGCGAGCTTTCGGCCCTTACCGAGGACCTGCAAAGCTTCACCCGGCAGGGCTATGCCGTAACCGTGCTGGCCGGAACCGCGCGTGCAGCCGCCGCACTGGCCAAGGACCTGACCGACCGCGGCTTTTCGGCCACCAGCGCCCGGGATGCCGTGGCCGCGCCCGGCCTTGTGAATGTGCTGCCCGGGCAGATGACCGGCGGCTGCGAGTATCCCTTTGCACGCTATGCGCTGATCACAGGCCGCCGCCAGGCCGACACCGAGGGCAAGCGCCGCCCTGCCAAAAAGGCCAAGGATGCGCTGGCCAGCCTTTCGGACATCAAGCCCGGCGACTATGTGGTACACCAGAACCACGGCATCGGCCTGTATCAGGGCATCAAACGCATTGACCTGCAGGGCGTTGTGAAGGATTATCTGCAGATCAACTACGACAAGGGCGATGTGCTGTATGTGCCCGTTACCCAGCTGGATCTTTTGAGCCGCTACAGCACCCCCGGCGAGGACAACAGCAAAAAAGCCATCAAGCTCAGCCGCTTGGGCGGGCAGGAATGGGCCAAGACCCGCCGCAAGGTAAAAACCGCCACCGCCGAAATGGCCAAAGAGCTGATCGCGCTGTACGCCAAGCGCCACGAGGCCAAGGGCTATGCTTTTCCCTGCGATGACGATTGGCAGCACGATTTTGAAACCCGCTTTGCCTACGATGAAACGCCCGACCAGCTGAGCAGCGCCAGCGAGATCAAGCACGATATGGAGCAGCCCTGGCCCATGGACCGCCTGCTGTGCGGCGATGTGGGCGTGGGCAAAACCGAGGTGGCCCTGCGCGCCGCCTTTAAGTGTGTGATGGGCGGCAAGCAGTGCGCCCTGCTGGCCCCCACCACCCTGCTGGCGTGGCAGCATTACAACACGATCCTGAGCCGCATGGAGGCTTTTCCCATCAAGTGCGAGCTTTTGAGCCGTTTTCGCAGCGCAGGGGCCATCCGCGATACCATTGCCCATTTGAAAACCGGCGATGTAGACATTGTGGTGGGCACGCACCGTTTGCTTTCAGACGATGTAAAGTTTAAAAACCTGGGCCTTGTGATCATTGACGAAGAGCAGCGCTTTGGCGTGAAGCACAAGGAAAAGCTGAAAGAGGCCTTTATCGGGGTGGATATGCTCACCCTTTCGGCCACCCCCATTCCCCGCACGCTCAACATGGCCATGAGCGGCATTCGCGATATGAGCACCATTGAGCAGCCGCCCTTTGAGCGCCAGCCCATTGAAACCTATGTGCTGGAATACGATGCCGTGATCCTTGCCGAGGCGCTGAAAAAAGAGCTGGCCCGCGGCGGCCAGGCCTATTATCTGTACAACCGGGTGGACAGCATCTACCAGTGCGCCGAAAAAGTGAGCGCCATGGTGCCCGGCGCGCGCATTGGCGTGGCCCACGGCAAAATGACCGAGACCGAGCTTTCCAAGGTGTGGAAGCAGCTTCTGGAAAACGAGATCGACATTCTGGTGTGTACTACCCTGATCGAAACCGGCATTGATGTGCGCAACTGCAACACGCTGGTGATCGAGGATGCTGACCGCATGGGCCTTTCGCAGCTATACCAGATCCGGGGCCGCGTGGGGCGCAGCGGGCGCAAGGCCTATGCCTATTTCACCTTCCGCCGCGATAAGGTGCTCACCGAGGTGGCCGAAAAGCGGCTTTCGGCCATTCGCGAATTCACCAGCTTCGGCAGCGGCTTCCGCATTGCCATGCGCGATCTGCAAATTCGCGGCGCAGGCAGCCTTTTGGGGCACAGCCAGCACGGGCACATGCAGTCGGTGGGATACGAGCTGTATATCAAAATGCTGAATCAGGCCATTGCGCTGGCCAAGGGGGAATCCCCCGCACCGGACAAAAGCGACTGCCTTGTGGATATCACGGTGGATGCCTATATCCCCGAAACCTATATTCCGGACCCCGCCGGGCGCATTGAAGCCTACAAGCGCATTGCCGCCATTCAAAGCGCCGAGGATACAAACGATGTGCTGGACGAATTGATCGACCGCTACGGTGAGCCGCCCGACAGCGTGAACGGCCTTCTGGATGTTTCGCTGGTGCGTGTTACCGCTGCCAACGCCGGGTTTACCGAGATCACCCAGCGCGGCGATATGCTGCTGCTGTACAGCGAGGCTCTGGATGTGGAAAAAATGCGCCCGCTGCTGGCCGCATTGCCGGGCCGTGTGATGATGAACACCAAGGCGCGCCCCTATGTGGCCGTGCGCGTGGCAGGCGGCGAAAAGCCGCTGGAGGTTTTGCGCCGCGCGCTCACCCCGCTGATTGAGCAGCCGCAGCCTGCCCCTGCCCCCGAAACCACCGCCTGAAGCACAAAATCACCGGCAGCGCCTTGCATTGGTGCTGCCGGTATATTATAATTTTAGTATATTGGCATTTTGCCTATGATTTTTTCAGAAAAAGGGAGACCGTTTCTCATGAAGAAAATTGCAAGCGCCGTGCTTGCCTGCACCATGGCTGCCAGCCTGGCAGGCTGCACAATCACAAGCCCCGAAACCGTGGGCAGCATTGGCGATACCACTTTCAGCGCCGGTTCCTACCTGCTGGCCCAGTACAGCGCCGTGAACCAGCTGATGGATCTGGTGGACGACAGCTCTGCCACCGTAAAGCAGGCTTTGAAAACCGATGTGACCACCGACGAGGGCGAAACCATGCCCGGCAGTGAATTTGTGGCACAGAAAACCCTGGAGAATCTGGAATACAGCGCCGGTCTGGATGCTGCCCTGACCGCCCGCAGCATTCAGCTGACCGACGATCAGCTTTCGCAGATCGATTCTCTGACCCAGCAGACCATGCAGAACTACGGCGATCTGTATGCCGAAAACGGCATTGGTGAAAAAACCGTGCGCGAGGCCTACCGCCGCAATCTGGCTTACACCACTCTGTTCAGCGCCGTGTACGGCGATGACGGCGAGCAGCCCATTTCCGACAGCGACAAAACCGCATGGCTGAACGAAAACGCTGTGGCTGGCGATGTGCTGGTGCTGCCCCTGACCAACACCGACGATACCGACCACGAAGTGACCGATGACGATAAAGATGCCGTAAAGGCTCTCGCTCAGGAAGCTGCCGACAAGGTGAACGGCGGCGAAAGCCTGGACGATATTGCAGACGATACCCTTTCGGCTGCCTTCAAGGTCGTTGGCATGGACTACGATTCCGAAAGCGATCTGGCTGCCAACCGCAACAGCGTGGTGATCATGCCCAGCGAACTGTCCTATTACGGCTCGGATTTTGAGAATGCCGTAAAGGATCTGGAAGTCGGTAAAACCGCTGTAATCGAGCGCGGCAATACGCTGTGGGTGTTCAGCCGCAGACCTGCCAGCGAAGTGAAGGACCTGAGCGAGCTGGAAGCAAACTATGACCTGGCCCGCCTGATCAAAGGCGAGGACTTCACACAGGAATTGACCGATGCCGGTGCCGCCATGGAAAATCATCTTGACCAGAGCGCCATGAACGCTTACAAGGCAGGCAAGGTCAAACTTTCCAAGTAATTTTTCCCCTGCTATTTTGGTGTAGTGCCGGGGGCGCTGCTTTTTTGCCTGCGCCCCCGGTATTGCTATATGCTATATATGGAACTATAATACTGGAACAGGAGAATCGTGTTATGAAAAAAGTCTTGCACAGCCTGCCTGCCAAGTTGCTGCTTGCCATGGTAGTGGGCATCCTTTTGGGCTTCGTTTTGCCCGAAAGCGTGATGGAAGTCATTGTTACGGCCAAATACATTATGGGCCAGGTCATCACTTTCTGTGTGCCGCTCATCATTATAGGCTTTGTGGCACCTTCTATCACGCGGCTGGGCGCGCACGCTTCGCGTATGCTGGGCGTGGCGCTGGTTATTGCCTATATCTCCAGCGTATTGGCCGCTCTGCTCAGCGCCGGGGCTGGGTATGCGCTCATTCCTCATCTGAATATTACGGATCAGGTCGAGGGCTTGAACACACTGCCCGAGGTCGTTTTTGAACTGAATATTCCCCAGATCATGCCCGTGATGAGTGCGCTGGTGCTCAGCGTGCTTGTGGGCCTGGCATCGGTCTGGACGAACAGCAAAACCATGATCCAGCTTTTGCAGGAATTCCAGAACATCGTGCTCGAAATCGTACAGCGGGTCATTATTCCCATTCTGCCGTTCTTCATCGGCTGCACTTTCTGCTGCCTGAGCTGGGAGGGTTCCATCACGCGCCAGCTGCCGGTGTTCCTGAGTGTAATTGTGATTGTGATGATCGGGCACTTCCTGTGGATGACCGTGCTCTATGCCGTTGCCGGTGCTTATAGCGGCCGTAACCCCTGGGAAGTGGTTCGCCACTATGCACCTGCCTACCTGACCGCCGTTGGCACCATGAGCAGTGCAGCAACTCTGGCTGTGGCGTTGCAGTACGCCCGCAAGAGCAAGGTGCTGCGCAAGGATATGGTCAGCTTCGGCATTCCGCTGTTTGCGAATATCCATCTATGCGGCAGCGTGCTGACCGAGGTATTCTTTGTGATGACCATCAGCAAGATTCTGTACGGCTTCATTCCCTCGGCGGGCACCATGGTACTGTTTTGCGTGCTGCTGGCTGTGTTTGCCATCGGCGCACCTGGCGTGCCCGGCGGCACGGTCATGGCAAGCTTGGGCCTGATCACGGGTGTTTTGGGCTTTACCGATACCGGCACGGCGTTGATGCTGGCCATCTTCGCCCTGCAGGATTCCTTCGGCACGGCCTGCAATGTAACGGGTGACGGCGCACTGACCCTGATCCTGACCGGCTACGCTGAAAAGCACCACATGGCCGAGCAAACCGAAACCGAAGTGCTGTAAATTCCCATTGATGGCTACTCCCCGCAGCCCCAAGGCAATTTTGCTTTGGGGCTGCTTTTTCTATGCCTTTTACTTGACAGGCCTTGTGTGTTATGCTATACTTCAACTGTACTAATTAGAATAATACAGTTAAGACAGTGTAGTACTTTCAAAATTCTATGCAAAGGAGGGCCGCACTTTGATCACACTGGATTACCAGAGCAAAGACCCCATCTATCTGCAAATCAAAAACCGCATTGCCGAGCTGGTCATGCTGGGCGTTTATCCGCCGGGCACACAGCTGCCCAGCGTGCGCAGCCTTGCCGGTGAGCTGGGCATCAACCCCAACACCATTCAAAAGGCTTATCAGGAGCTGGAAGCCGCCGGGATCACCTGCTCGGTTTCGGGCAAGGGCAGCTTTGTGGCCGAGGGCAACAGCGCCCGTGCGCTGATGCTGGTCAAGTGCCAGCAGGCCGTGCGCACCGCCGTGCAGCAGGCACGGCTGGCCGGGGCCGATTTACCAACGATTCTTGCATGGGTGCAGGAAGAATGCAACGAGGAGGGCTTACAGCCATGATCGAAATTCAAAACGCCACCAAGCGCTTCGGCAGCCTTGCCGCACTGGAACACCTGAATCTGCAAATCAAGCCCGGCTGCATCTATGGCCTGGTGGGCCCCAACGGCAGCGGAAAATCCACCCTGCTGCGTCTGATCTCGGGCGTATACCGCGCCGATGAGGGCCGGGTGCTGCTGGACGGCTCGCCCGCCTGGGAAAACCCCGCCACCAAGGATAAGATCCTGTATCTGTCCGACGATCTGTATATTCCCCCCAAAAGCACCACCGAGGATCTGCTGAAATGCTACCGCACCATGTATTCGGGCTTTTCGGATACGCTGTGCGCCCAGCTGAAGGCGGTTTTCCCCATCGACACCACCCAGCGGCTGAGCAGCTTTTCCAAGGGAATGCGGCGGCAGGCAGCGCTTTTGGTTGCCCTGTCGTGCTGCCCGCAGTATCTGCTGCTGGACGAAGCCTTTGACGGGCTGGACCCTGTGATCCGCCTGCTGATCAAAAAGCTGCTGGCGCAGCAAATTGCTGACCGGGATATGACTGTGGTGATCACCAGCCACAATCTGCGCGAGCTGGAGGATCTGTGCGATCACATTGGCCTGCTGCACAAGGGCAGCGTGCTGTTTGAGCAGGAGCTGGACGAATTGAAATTCGGCCTGTGCAAGATCCAGGCTGTGTTCCGCGAAAAGATCGATTGGAGCCGCAGCGGGCTGAATCTTTTGCAGGTGCAGCAAAAGGGCAGCATGGCAACGCTTTTGGTGCGCGGTGATACCGAGGACACGCTGCGCACGGTGCAAGGCCTTGGGCCGGTGTTTGCCGAGGCCCTGCCCTTAACGCTGGAGGAAATTTTTATCGGAGAAATGGAGGCTGTGGGCTATGACTGCAAAAACATCCTGCAATAAAAACCGTTTTTGGGCTTTTCTTAGCGGCCTTATGCGCAAAAACCTTTCGCTGGCCGGGCTGATCCTCGGCATTGGCTTTGTGTGTATGCCCCTGCAGTATCTGCTTGGCGCATTTTCGTATGATGAGCTTGATCCCGCCTATTCCATGAGCGGCGTGTTCGGGCTGGGCGGGCTGTTCACCTGGACTTCGATATACCTTGTGCCGCTTTTGTGGGTGGCTGCTGCCGCGGTGGTGGGCCTGAGCCAAACGGCCTATATGCAAAACCGCCGGGCCGTGGATGTTTACCACAGCCTGCCCCTTACCCGAAAGCAGCTGCTGTGCGCCCATTATATGGCTGCCTTTTTCACTGTGGCCCTGCCCATGGCGCTGAACTACGGCATCACACTGCTGCTTTCGGCCGTGCGCCAGATGCGTTTTCCCACGGCAGAATTTGCCCCCGGGGCAGCCGGGTTCGGCCTTGCGCTGTGGCTGGTTTCGCTGGCGGGTATGCTCAGCGTGGCGTTTCTGTTTTCCACCCAAACCGGCAGCGTGTTTGACACACTGATCTTTGCGGGCGTGCTGCTGTGTGCGCCGCTGTTCCTTTCCCTTGTACACGAAATGATGTGCAATGAATTTCTGTATGGCCATGTCACGGGCCTGCCGCTGATTGTGGTGGCTCGTTTCAGCCCGCTCACGCTGGGCCTGACCGACTTTGCCACGGTTCTTTTCCTCGGCACAGACAGCGCCGTGCAGCTTCCCTGGTGGCTGTGCCCGCTGTGGGCCGTGCTTTCTGCGGCGATCCTTGCCGCCGCGTGCGCGCTTTATGTGCGCCGCCCCAGCGAGCGCGCCGAAGCCCCCTCGCGCACCGGTCTGCTGGCACTGATCATTCGCGTTTTGGCCATGCTGATCCTGTGCCCCACCGGCGGTTATGTGTTTGCGTGCTCCATCCGCAGTGTGCCCACCCTTGGGATGCTGCTGCTTGGCACAGCGATTTGCGGTATTTTCGGCTTTTTCATTCTGGAAACCATTTTGAACCGCGGCGCCAAAGGGCTTTTCAAGGCGCTTCCCCTGGGCTTTGCCTTAACGGCGGTGGTCACGGGCTATATGGCGGTCATGTGTACGGGCGGCCTTGGCTATGAGAGCCGCCAGCCCGCCGCCGATACGATCGCCGATGTGATCGTAAACTTCCGCGGCCAGTTTGATTATACCGACCGATATGTTTACACCGGCCACAACACCACCTCGGCTCTGTGCGGCAATGTGACCCTGCAAAGCCCCGAAGCCATTCAGGCGGTTCTGCAGCTACAGGCCGATGCCGTGGCCGAGCACCGCGCAAGCGGCCAGCTTTTGGCCAATTCCTACAACACCTCCGAGTATCCCGATATCGACCGCAAAATCCTATCCATCACCTACACCCTGAAAAACGGCAAATGCGTTCAGCGGGATTACGGCGTGTGGCTCACCCCTGTGATCGTGCAGGATTATATTGCCCTTGCCGACTGTGCCGAAATGGATGCCGCCTGCAGCCCCCTGCTGAACATCAGCGACGCGGATTATTCCCTGATCCGTGCCGCAGGCGCTTTCAGCCTGGCCAACGAAACCATTTCCGATCCCGATGCCATTGCCCGCATTCTGGATGCTCTGCGCAGCGATACCGGCCGTTTGGGCCTCACCGGCCGACTGGACGAACACGCCCGTGTGCTGGCCACACTGGAGCTGTGGCCCCCTCAGTTCCAAAGCGGCACGCCCTACGGCAAGGAATTCCAGAGCACCTACACGGTGCAGGTCACCGAAAGCTTCCCCGATACCATCGCCGCGCTGCGCGCCCTTGGGCTGGGAGCGATCGTCAGCACCGAGCCCCCTGCCCTTTCGCGGGTATGGCTTTGCGAGAGCGACTATTTCTGCTACTGCAGCTCGCAGCTGAACACCGTTTTTTCGGATTGGTATGACCAAAACTTCCTGCACAACTTTATCGATACCGACGGCCGGAACGGCTACCGCGCAGATTTTCCGCTGATGCTTTCCGCCGATGAGTGTGACCTGCAATCCCTGTTTTCGCTGGGCAGACTGCGCACCAAAAAGCACGACGATTCCATGATCTGGATGATTTTTGAAGCCGAAGACGGCACCCTCAGCCTGCCCATGTGCGTGAGCGAAAAATCGCTGCAAGCCGCTGGCTACGGCGATCTGCCCGGCCGCATTGAGCAGCTGCAGGTGTAAAGCATTTTTCTATCATTGATGCACACGGCCCCGCCGCGGATCTACCGCAGCGGGGCCGTGCCTTTTATCTTGTTTGCCCTTGTACATCGTGCTATAATGACAGCATACAAGCCAAAAAAGGGAGGTGCCGCCGATCATGCCGAAACCACAGTCGCAGGCCCAATGGCAAGAGCAAATGGCCCGCCGCATTTTAGAAGTGGTGCGCAGCGAGCTGTATCTTGAGCTGCGATTTTTGAACCCGGTGCTCTCGGCGCTGCCCTGGCAATGCGCCGAAAACGGCACCGCACTGTATACCGATGGCCTTTCGCTGCGCTTTTTGCCGCCGCACATCATTGAGCTGTGGCAGCACAACCGCAAGGCGCTCAGCCGTGCCTATCTGCACACCGTGTTTCACTGCCTGTTCCGGCATTTGTGGCTGCGCGGCGCGCGCAACAAAGATCTTTGGGGCCTTGCGTGTGATATTGCCGTGGAATATTCGCTGGACCATCTGGGCGTTGCCAGCCTTTCGCGCCCCCTCAGCTGGACGCGCACCCAGCTGTATGAGCAGCTTCGCGCCGCCGGGCCTGTGGCCGCCGGGCCCATCTATCGGCATTTGGCGCTGCACTGCACCCCCGAACAGCTGCAAAAGCTGTTCCGCGAATTTTTTGTGGACGAGCACGGCCTTTGGCCGGGCGAAAAGCCCATGGCCCCGCCCATGGTTTCGGCCGGGCAGGATTGGGAAAAACGCGGGCGGCAGGTGGAATCCGAGCAGCAGCGCCAGCAAAGCGAGGCCGGGCAGAGCGGCAAGGCGCTTTCGGCCCAGATCAAGGCCGGGCAAAGCCGCCGCAGCTACCGCGATTTTCTGCGCCGCTTTGCCGTGCTGCGGGAAGAGCCTCACCTTGACCCCGATTCCTTTGATTTAGGCTTTTACAGCTACGGCCTGCAGGTGTATGGCAATATGCCGCTTTTAGAGCCGCTGGAAACGCGCGAATCCACCAAGATCCACGATCTTGTGATCGTGCTGGACACCAGCCAGTCCACCAGCGGTGAGCTGGTGAAGGGGTTTCTCACCGAAACCTTTACGCTGCTTCGTTCCACCGGCAGCTTTTTCAGCCGCTGCCGCCTGCGCATTCTGCAATGTGACGATGCCGTGCGGCAGGACACCGCCCTGCAAAGCCCCGACGAGCTGGACGCCTATCTGCACAGCTTTACGCTGCTGGGCGGCGGCGGAACCGATTTTCGCCCCGCCTTTTGCCATGTAGACCGGCTGGTGGCCGCGGGGCAGATGGCCCTGCCCCGCGGGCTTTTGTATTTTACCGACGGCAAGGGGATCTTTCCCGAAAAGCCGCCCAAATACGACACCGCCTTTCTGTTTTTGGGCGAGGGCCCCGAAACGCCGCCCTGGGCCATGCGCCTTGTGCTGGACAGTGAGGAATTTGCCCCCGCCCCGCCGCCAAGCGCCCCCTTTTGGGAGGACGACTGGCAGCCGGACGAACATATTATGTGAGGATAAGAGGAACAGCCTATGAATATCAAACGCGCCAAGGAAGAGATCAAAAACACGCTGCGCGCCTACCTGCAAAAGGACGAGCTGGGCGAATATGTGATTCCGCCCCTGCGCCAGCGCCCCATTTTGCTGATGGGCCCTCCGGGCATTGGAAAAACCCAGATCATGGAGCAGGTGGCCCGGGAATGCGGCGTGGGGCTGGTTTCCTACACCATCACCCACCACACCCGCCAAAGCGCCGTGGGCCTGCCCTTTATCCGCCAAAAGCACTATGCCGGGGCCGACCGCAGCGTGACCGAATACACCATGAGCGAGATCATTGCCAGTGTGTACCAGAAGATCGAGGATACCGGCCTGCAGGAGGGCATTCTGTTTATTGACGAGATCAACTGCGTAAGCGAAACGCTGGCCCCCACCATGCTGCAGTTTTTGCAATGCAAAACCTTTGGCAACCAGCCCGTGCCCGAGGGCTGGCTGATCGCCGCCGCAGGCAACCCGCCCGAATACAACCGCAGTGTGCGTGATTTTGATATTGTCACGCTGGATCGTGTGCGCCGCATGGATCTTGAGCCCGATCTGCCCGTGTGGCGCGAATATGCCCGCGCCCAGCAGATCCACCCGGCGATCCTTGCCTATCTTGAGCTTCGGCCCAAGCATTTTTACTCCATCACCGCCGATGTGGGCGGCCCCAAATTTGTCACCGCCCGCGGCTGGGAGGATCTTTCGGTGCTGCTGTTCAGCTACGAAAGCCTTGGCATTGCCGTGGACGAAGGCACGGTGGGCCAGTATTTGCAGGACGAGGAGATCGCGCGCGATTTTGCAGCCTATCTGGATCTGTATGCCAAATACCGCGATGATTACGGCGTGGAAAAAATTTTTGCGGGCGAGGTTTCCCCCACGGTATACCAGCGCGTGCTGAAAGCCGGTTTTGATGAGCGCATCAGCCTTGTCAGCCTGCTGATCAGCGGCCTGAACGCCCGCTTTGCCGCCGCACACGATCAGGATTCCATCACCGACGATTGCTATGCCCTGCTCAAAAGCTTCCGCACCGCCCTGGATGCCGCGCCGGATGCCGAGGCCTGCTATCACTCGCTGGTTTCGGCCTACGCCGAAAAGCTTTCGCATGATCGCGCCGCCGGGCTGCTGACCCGCCGCCAGATCGCCGTCGGTTCCCATGCGGCTGCCCTGATGAAGGACTGGCAGAGCCTTTTGGGAAACGGCGAGCCCTTTGCCGCGGTGCGTGTGGGCTTTAATGCACAGGTGCGCCGCCGCGAGGAATCGGTGGGGCAGGCCAGCGAGGCGCTGGAGCATTGCTTTGACTTTATGGAAAAGGCGTTCCCGGCCGGGCAGGAGCTTGTGGTGTTTGTGACCGAGCTCACGCTGGGCGAGGACAGTATGCGCTTTATTCGTGAAAACGGCTGCGACCGCTATTACCACTACAGCCAGTCGCTGCTTTTGGACAGCCGCAAGGCCGCCATTGATAAAGACCTGGGTGACGATGCCGCCCGCCAGGAGGATTTTTACACCGAGCTGTAAAACAGCACAAAAAGCTCCCGCCAAAGCCTATTGCTTTGGCGGGAGAATTTTTTATCTTATGCAGTTTTTTTGCCGTTCAGTCCATGCCTCAGGCAGCCGTTTTTTTGCGGCCCAGCAGCTGCAGCACGACCATAGCGGCCAGAATGCCCACGCCGATCAGGTCGGTCACGGTACCGGGGATCAGCATGGCCAGGCCGCCTGCTGCCAGCAGAATGCGCTCAAGGGCATTCAGATTGCGCAGCATATAGCCTTCCAGTGCGCTGGCAATGGCGATCATACCGGCAAAGCTGGTGATGATGATCAGCACCACATCGATCGGTGTGGTATCAATAAACAGCATGGCGGGGTTCATGCAGAAGATATAGGGCACCAGGAAAGCCGCAATGGCCAAACGGGTGGCGTTGAATGCGGTTTTCATGGGGTCGCTCTTGGCAATGGCCGAGCCTGCATAGGCAGCCAGTGCCACGGGCGGGGTGATATCGGCCACGATGCCGAAGTAGAACACGAACATATTGGCGCAGATGGCGTTCAGGTGCATGCCGGTGGTCAGAATCGGCGCGCAGGTGGTGGCCATGATGATATAGTTGGCGGTGGTGGGAACGCCCATGCCCAGCAGAATGCAGCACAGCATGGTGAGCACCAGAGCGATCATCAGCTGGCCGTTGGCAATGCCCACGATGGCGCTGATAAAGATCTGGCCAAGGCCGGTCATGGTGACAACGCCTGCAATGATGCCGGCAATGCCGCAGGCCACGGCAATGCTCAGGGTGTTGCGGGCACCGGCTTCCAGCGCTTTGATAAAGCCCTGCAGATCCATGCGGTGTTCTTTATCCACCATGCTCACAGCAATGCACAGAAGGGTGGCAATAATGGCGCTGCGGCTCATGGTGAAGCCGCGAATGATCATAACCACCAGCACCACCAAGGGCAAAAGCAGATAGAACTTGGGCAGCAGGTTTTTAAACTTGGGCAGGCTTTCGCGGGGCAGGCCGCGCAGGCCCAAACGCTTTGCGCGGAAATGCACCATCAGGAAAATGCCGCCAAAGTACAAAATGGCAGGCAGAATGGCGCGCACAACGATATCGGCATAAGGCACACCCACGATCTCGGCCATCAGGAAGGCCGCCGCACCCATGATGGGGGGCATGATCTGGCCGCCGGTAGAGCTGGCAGCTTCCACCGCGCCGGCAAACTCGCCGGGATAGCCGGTTTTCTTCATCATGGGAATGGTCACCGAGCCGGTGGTAACGGTGTTGCCCACCGAAGAGCCGGAAACCATGCCGCACAGTGCCGAGGAGATAACGGCCACCTTTGCAGGGCCGCCGGTAGAGCTGCCTGCCAGGGCGTTGGCGCAGGAAATAAAGAAGTCGGCAATGCCGGTGGCTTCCAGAAAAGCGCCGAAAATAACAAACAGAACAATGTAGGTGCTGCACACGCCTACGGGAGTGCCGATCACGCCGGTGGTGGTGTAGAACAGGTTATAGATCACGATGCGCAGGCTCTTGCCCGCACCCAAAAAGGCATAGGCCACAAAGCAGCCTGCCACCACCAGAATGGGAATGCCGGTAACACGGCGGCAGCACTCGGCCAGAATCAGAATGCCGATGATGCCCAAAACCTGCTCAAGCTGGCTGATACGGGTGGCGTGGTTGATGATGGCGCGGTAGTTGAACACATAATAAAAGAAACAGCCGCTGCCCATCAGGGCCAGAATGATATCATAGATAGGAACATGGTTCACCTTTTGCTTCATGCCTTTTTTGATGGGGAACAAAAGGAAAACAAACAAAACCACAATGCCCAGAAACAGCGGGCGGCGAATGCGCTCGTCCCACACGGCAAACAGGTTCATGTAGATCATGAACAGCGAGAATGCCGCCAGCAGCAGCTGGATCACTTTTGCGGGCTTTCCCTCCCACGGGCGCGTGTTGGATTCGCGGTCATACTTTTTCATAATGGCGTCCACATCGGCCTGCGTGCCCACATCGGCAGCCTGGCTTTCGGTGACGACATTGGTTTTTTTCTCGTCCAACGCTAATTCCTCCTTTTTTTCTTAGGCAGCACCGCACACTTCCCGCCTGACGGCTTAAGCACCGCTCCGGCGGCACTTAGAATAATGCGGTATTGCCCTTACAGCCTGCCCCAAAGCCCATCGCTCCAAGATATGCTTTGTCCCGGGGGCCGGCCTTTATCCATTCAGCGGGGTCCCGCTGGAATGTTCAAAACCAGAAATGCTCGCAGTGAAAGCTCACCACGGCATTTTTTCCGCACAGATCCCGCAGACTGATCTGCTCGCCGCCGTTCACCACCAGCCAGTGGTCCGACACAGTGCCCACAATGTATTGCAGGTGATCCATGCGTTTGTGGAATCCGGTCACGATCATGCTTCCGTCGTCGCCGTAGGTCAGTTCCTGCCCCGGTTCGATCTCGGTCTGTACACCGGCGCCAAAGCCGTAGTAGATCGTTTTTTCCACATAAATTTGGTGATCTTGGATCTGATAGCAATCGGTAAGCGGGCTTTTATTCACCGAATGAATAAACTCCACGCTGAACCATTCGCCGTTTTGTATGGGATAGCGGGCATACAGCTCTCCGTTTGTATCGCGCAGCGTTAAATACCATCCGCTGCGGCTCCATACCAAAAAGGCGGCTGCAACCGCCAGGAGCGTGATTGCAGCCGCCGCAAGTATTGCTTTTTTGCCGGGGCGCAGCTGATCAGTCAACCTTGATGCCCTGCTCAGCGTAGTACTTGGCAGCACCGCTGTGGAAAGGCACGCTCATGCCCTTAACGGCATCCTCGAGGTTCAGCAGCTCAAACTTTGCATGGCCTGCTGCCAGCTCGGGCTGGTTGTCAAACAGGGCCTTGGTCAGCTCGTAAACAGCATCCTCGGAAACGCTGTTGGAAGCGATCAGAGTAGCGCGAACGGAAACGGTGGTGGCATCCTCGTCCAGACCGGCGTAGGTGCCTGCGGGGATCACAGTTTCGGTGTAGAAGTTGTAGGTGCTCTGCAGCTTGGCAATATGCTCAGCATCCAGCTGAACCAGGCTTACAGGCTTGCTGGTGGCCAGGTCAACAACGGCGGTGGTGGGTGCGCCTGCAACCACGAATGCAGCGTCGATCTTGCCATCCTTCAGGCTGTCGGCAGAATCGCCAAAGCCTGCGTTTACAACCTTGATATCGCTGAAGCTCAGATCATAAGCCTCCAGAACCTGCTTTGCGTTGAACTCAACACCGGAGCCTGCATCGCCAACGGAAACGGTTTTGCCCTTCAGGTCAGCCACAGTCTTGATGCTGGGATCGCAGGTGATGATCTGCACGGTCTCATCGTACAGGCCGGCGATCACAGAGAAGCTTTCGATCTTGCCCACATCCTCAAACAGATCGGTGCCGGTGTAGGCATAATACATAACGTCGTTCTGCACGGTGGCCAGCTGAGAAACGCCATCGTCCACATCCAGAATGTTTGCCTTGGAAGCGCCGGTAGAGGTAACGGTCAGGTTCGATTTTTCCAGCTTGTCGTTCAGCACGGTGGACATCACGCCGCCCACTGCATAGTAGGTGCCGGTGGTGCCGCCGGTGCCCAAAACAAGCTGCTCTTTATCACCGGTTGCTGCAGGTGCAGGTGCTGCTGCGGAAGCAGCGCCGGAAGCTGCGGATGCAGCGGGTGCAGCAGAAGAAGCGGTGGAACCGCCGCAGGCTGCCAAAGAGGTTGCCATTGCGCCGGCGAGTGCAAGTGCTACAAACTTTTTCATGGTGATCTACCTCATTTCCTCATTTATGGATTTTTGTACCGCAGCAGTGCGCCGCGGAACCCTCATTCTCCACGCGGGAAATCACAGAACCTACCGTGTGGTCTGGTTTTATTATAGCGTGTTCCCCACGCAGTTACAAGAGGGAAAGTTTATTTTTTTAATTTTTACTCTTTTTATTCTCCAAAGTTTTTAAATTTCATTTGTGCAAACTGCTGATTTGGTTTATTTTATTCGACAAATTCTGCCTTTTGTGCAAAAGCGTGAAGCTCAGTCCACCGGCCACTCCCCGGCGGTTTCGGCCAGTGCTGCCGCCTCGGCGGCTTCGGCCTCCTCGTCGCCAATGTCTGCACTTACGATTCCTGCTTCCTCCTCCGGTGCGGCTGCGGCGGCCTCCTCCCCCTGCTGCAGCGCGGCCTCGGCCATGGTTTGCCGGGCCGACTCCACGCCCGTCACCTGGCCGCCGGGCTGCGTGAGCAGATACACCCCCACCGGCTTTTCTTTATACAGCAGCAGCACGCCATAGGTCTGCCCCTCTGCGCCGGAAAGTGCCGGGCACAGCAGAGTCCATTTTTCCACCTTGCGCCCTTTGTATTTTTCCAGGCTCAGCCCGCTTTCGGCGATCACGCCGTTAAAGGCGCGAAAGCTATCGTCCCATTTGCGGGGGATCTTCACGCGGTCGGCTGCCGCCGTGGTCACATCCACCTCCATGCCCAGCCCCGTAAAATACTCGGCCATTTCCTGCACCGAGTCAATGCGCGCCTGGGCAGACGCCCCGGTGGTCACGGTGCCGCCGCCCAGCCGGTCGGCTGCCGCCAGCACCCCCGCAATGCATGCCATACAGGCGATGGCCGCCCCTGCCCGGCGCAAAGCGTTTTTTCCCATGGTAAGCACAAACATATCCTGCCTCCTGTTCCGGCAGGGCCAGCCTGCCGATGGTTACATGATCCGTTATATGCTATGCATTTTTTCTTGCCCCCATGCCCCCCGAGGGAGTAAAATAAAGGCAGCAGCACCCCAAACGCTGCAATTTTCACATTTTTCCCATGATTGTGTGCTATCATCACAAAATAAAATTCTGCGCTGGCCCGCACAGCGCTGCGCCGAAATATACAATTTGTATTATATAAGGAGGATATACACTATGGCCACCATTCTGATCGTTGACGATGAGCAGCGCATTCGCGAACTGATCCGCGAGCATCTGGAATTTGCCGGCTTCACCTGCCGCGAAGCAAGTGATGGCAGCGCCGCCCTGACCGCCCTTGGCTCCGAAGGGGCTGACCTGGTGATTTTGGATATTATGATGCCTTTTATGGACGGCATGACCTGCCTGCGCGAAATGCGCGCACGCCATATCCAAACCCCCGTGATCATGCTCACCGCCCGCGGCGAGGAATATGACAAGCTTGCCGGGCTGGAATGCGGTGCCGATGACTATGTGGTAAAGCCCTTCAGCCCGCGTGAGCTTGTGGCCCGGGTAAAGGCCGTGCTTTCCCGCACCATGCCCAAGCCCACCGAAAGCGGCGACCGATTTGTGTTCGGCAAGCTGAGCATCGACACTGCCAGCCACACCGTACACGTGGCCGGAAAAGAAGTGGCGCTCACCCCCAAGGAATTTGATCTGCTGGTGTATCTGGCCACCAACAAGGGGCTGGCGCTGAGCCGCGAAAAAATTTTGCAGAATGTGTGGCATTATGACTATTTTGTCGAGGACCGCACCGTGGACACCCATGTAAAGATGCTGCGCAGCCATTTGGGCGAATGCCGCGGCTATATCACCACCGTGTGGGGCATCGGTTATAAGTTTGACCCCAACGCCGAGGCCGACTAAGGAAGCACATTATGTCTACTCCACATTACCGCCGCACTCCGGCCGCCGAGCGCAGGCTCAGTATGCGCGCCCGCCTTACCGTGTTTTTGTGCGGCATGACCGCTCTTATTCTTTTGCTGGTGTGGGGGCTCACCACCTTTCTTCTGCAGCCCCGCTACAATCGCTTTATCCGCACCCAGCTGAGCCAAAAGGCCGACACTCTGGTGAGCATGATCGATTCCTCGCCCGAGCCCATCAGCGAGCGCACCTTCTGGAAATTAAAGCTCAACCCGGAATTCTGGGAGCAGGTGAACACTGCCATGAACGACGGCACGCTGGATGTGACCAACACCTGCGTGGAGGTGAGCGATGTCAGCCTGCAATATGTAAATTACGCCGAAAATCTGTATCCCTGCCTTGTACACGAAAACCGCCCCGCCGTGGGCTGGAGCACCAGCAATCTGACCGACCGCGACACCGATGTGGCCGTGAAGCTGCGCAAGGCCGTGTTTGACAAGGGCGAGCTGTATGAGATCGTAAGCACCAGCAGCGATGCCGCCCAGATGGTGGTGGGCCGCCTGAGCGCCGACAAGCAGTACGCCGTGCTGGTAAGCACCAACCTGCACCAGATCCGCATTGCGGGCATGGTGATGAACCAGCTTCTGCCTGCCATTCTGGGGCTGGTGCTTTTGGTAAGTCTGGCGGCCAGCATCTGGTTCGGCGATTGGTTCACCCAGCCCATCAGCGAGCTTTCCGCCGCTGCGCGCCGCATTGCCAAAGGCGATTACTCTGCCCGGGTAAGCCGCTCCGGGCAGGACGAAATGGGCCAGCTGGCACAGGATTTCAACCGCATGGCCGCCGAGGTGGAGCGCACCAGCCAGCTGCAGCAGGAGCTTTTGGCCAATGTGAGCCATGATCTTCGCACCCCGCTGACCCTGATCAAGGGCTATGCGGAAACCATTCGCGACCTGACCGGCAACAGCGCCGAGCGCCGCAACGCCCAGCTGGGCATTATCATTGACGAAACCAACCGCCTGAGCGGCCTTGTAAACAGCGTGATGGAGCTCAGCCGCGTGCGCAGCGGCAGCCAGAAGCCCCAGCTGGTGGAATTTGATATGGCCCAGCTGTGCAGCGAGGTGGCCGAGCGCTACGAGGCCGTGTGCGCGCAAAACGGCTGGACGCTGGAGGTGCAGGCCGACGATGTGTGCCCTGTGCAGGCCGACCCCGCCATGATGGAGCGCGTTTTGCACAATCTTTTGGGCAACGCCAGCCATCACCTGGGGGCTGACGGCTGGTTTTCCGTGCGCTGCCTGCCCACCCCCGGGGGCTGCCGCGTAGAAGTGCAGGACCATGGCCCCGGCATTGCCGCCGACGATCTGCCCCGCATTTTTGACCGCTACTACCGCAGCCGCAGCGACAGCGGCAAAACCGGCACCGGGCTGGGGCTTTCCATCACCAAGGCCATTCTGCAAAGCCACGGCGCTGATTTCGGCGTGGACAGCACCTTGGGCCACGGCGCTACCTTCTGGTTCGTTCTTTCCTCCCCCGCCGCAAAGCCTGCCGCAAAGCTGCCCGCCCCCGGCAAGGGCGGCGCGCCCTCGTGAGCGCACTGCGCAAAGCTTGGGCAATACCGCATAATTCTAAGTGCCGATACGGTGAGCGAGGTGCGGCAGATGCTAAGCCAAAAGCGCAGGCAATACTTTGTGCTGCAAAGGTGAGCGCCGCCAGTGGCGGATACAGCGAACCGAAGCAGGGGCAGCGGTCGCAGAGTGCGAGGGGC
>Ga0129310_1000710_pt1 | contig 36108 bp, 38 predicted proteins | sample Go1ome_2_FD_94433 | JGI IMG/M metagenome (GOLD analysis project Ga0129310, IMG submission 94433) | Western lowland gorrila individual fecal microbial communities from Wisconsin, USA - Go1022A metagenome | ecosystem: Host-associated > Mammals > Digestive system > Large intestine > Fecal | place... | reverse complement strand
TTTATATAATAATAAAATGTTGAAATATTTGGATTGCTCTGGAAATCAAATAAAAGAATTAGATGTAAGTGGAAATATCGAATTGGAAAACTTGTGTTGTATGTCAAATCAACTGGAAGTATTAGATTTGGGTAAAAATATAAATTTGATTAAATTAATTTGTAATCAAAATAATTTGAGAAGTTTAAATTTAGATGAAAATACGTCGTTAGAAGAATTAGAATGTGCTCATAATCAATTGTTTAATTTGTATGTTGACAAGAATATAATGTTAAAACGATTAGCTTGTGTTGATAATCAATTACAATATTTGAATACAAGCAAAAATACTCTGCTTCAAGAATTAATTTGTACAGATAACAAAATAAATTATTTGGATTTGAGTCGAAATACAGTTTTAAATAATTTTGCATGTGATGATAATGTTGAAGTAATTGGCTGGCCACGTGACTAATTTGGTAACTTAATAGAATATAATTGGTACGCAGGGTTGCAGAAATGCAGCCCTGTATTTTTGTGATCTGTAGAATAAAACAGCAGAACAAATAAAGCAAATTTATCCGAAAAAGATTGTATGCATCATTTAATCTGTGTATAATAAATACATGTGTGCTTTGAAAAATATTTTTATGGAATGAAGCATAACGAGAAGAAAGATGACAGAGGAATAATTATGAATCATTTAGCACTATCCGATGAGATCTTGATGGAGATTGAGAAACCAGCAAGATACATCGGCAATGAAGTAAATATGGTAAAGAAAGATCTTAATGATGTGGATATCCGATTCTGCATGTGTTTTCCGGATGTGTACGAGATTGGAATGAGCCACTTGGGCATTCAGATCTTATATGATATGTTTAACCGGATGGATGGTGTATATTGTGAACGGGTATACTCGCCCTGGCCGGATCTTGATAAGATCATGCGGGAAAAGCACATTCCGCTATTTGCACTAGAGACACAGGATCCGATCAAGAACTTTGATTTCCTTGGAATTACATTGCAGTATGAGATGTGTTATACCAATGTATTGCAGATTCTGGATCTTTCCGGTATTCCGATCTGGTCTAAAGATCGTACGCTGGACGATCCGATAGTTATTGGTGGCGGTCCGTGTAGTTATAACCCGGAACCGATTGCTGATTTCTTTGACGCGTTCTATATGGGTGAGGGTGAGACAAGATACGAAGAATTATTTGAGGTATATCGTAAAATGCGGGCGGACGGCAGCAGCAGAGAGGAGATTCTGCATGCATTTTCCAAGGTGCCGGGCATCTATGTACCATCTATGTATGAGCCTTCTTATAATGAGGATGGAACTTTGGCAAGTTTTAATCCAATCTATGAGGACGTACCAAGAACGATCACAAAGGAGATTGTATTGGATTTTGATAAGGCACCATACCCGGAAAAGCCACTGGTTCCTTATATCAAGGTAACGCAGGATCGCGTAACGCTAGAGATCATGCGTGGCTGTATCCGTGGATGTCGTTTCTGTCAGGCAGGAATGATCTATCGTCCAACCCGTCAGAAGAATGTCGAGACATTGAAGAAGTATGCCTATGAGATGTTACATTCTTCCGGTCATGAGGAGATTACGTTAAGCTCATTAAGTTCTTCTGATTATGAATGTCTGAAGGATCTGACTTACTTTTTGATTGATGACATTGGAAATGATGATGTGAATATCTCGTTACCATCCCTGCGAATTGATTCGTTTGCGTTGGATGTTATGAAGAAGGTCCAGGATATCAAGAAGAGTTCTCTTACGTTTGCTCCAGAAGCAGGAACACAGAGACTTCGTGATGTAATTAATAAAGGATTGACCGAAGAAGTGATCCTTCGAGGTTCCATGGAAGCATTTAAGGGCGGCTGGAATAAGGTGAAGTTTTATTTTATGCTTGGACTTCCGACTGAGACGATGGAGGATGCAGAAGGAATTCCGCAGCTTTGTGAGAAAGTTGCTGAGGCGTATTATACCATTCCAAAAGAAGAGCGGAATGGTAAGATCAAGATTACGGCGTCTTCGTCATATTTTGTACCGAAACCATTTACTCCATTCCAGTGGGCACCGATGTTAGATCCGGAAACTTATATTGAACGGGCACATCATGTCAAAGACACATTCCGGGAACAGTTAAATGCCAAATCTATGAAGTATCAGTATCATGACACTTATGTATCCGTTTTAGAGGGTGTGCTGGCGAGAGGAGACCGGAAGTTATGCCAGGTTTTATATGATGTTTATCAGGCAGGTGGAATCTTTGATGCATGGACTGAATTCTTTGATAATGACAGATGGTTGCAGGCATTTGAAAAGAACGGAATTGTAAAGGAATTCTATACTACAAGAGAAAGAAGTGTAGACGAATTACTGCCATGGGATTTCATTGATATTGGGGTGACCAAACGATTCCTGATCAGGGAATGGGAGCGCGCCAGACAGGAAATTGTAACACCGAACTGCCGGGAAAAATGTTCCGGCTGCGGCGCAGCAAAGTTTGGAGGAGGTGTCTGCTTTGAAGGTAAGAATTAAATATACAAAGTCAGAGCTTCTGAAATTCATTGGACACTTGGATGTGATGCGGTATTTCCAGAAAGCGGTCAAACGGGCAGGTTTTGATATTGCGTATTCTCAGGGTTTTAGTCCACATCAGTTGATGTCATTTGCAGCACCGTTAGCACTTGGTGTGACAAGTGAAGGAGAATATTTTGATGCAGAATTTCATTCTGTGGTGTCCTCAGATGAATTTGTGAGACGCTTTAACGAACAGATGGCGGCTGGAATGGAAGTGAAAGCAGCGAGATTGTTGCCGGATGATGCAAAGAATTCCATGTCAATCGTAGCCGCATCTGATTACCTGATTACGATACGGGATGAAGTTCCTGTTGATGTGAAAGAGAGATTCTTGGCGTATGTTCCACATTTATTAGAGCTTGATACGATTGAAGTATTGAAAAAGACAAAGAAGAATGAGAAGATAGAAGATATTAAGCCCGGAATCTATAAAGTATCAGTAGAAAGTTATGTATCAGCAAGAGAATTAGCAGGTGATCCGGTCGGTGAGACAGCTTCTACAGCGAACCAGTATGTTGATAACATCTATGCGAACGACAAGATATACGTGCTGCTTGCTACAGGTAGTGAATATAACCTGAAACCGGAGTTGATCGTGCAGGCAATCTGCAAGGAGATAGGATACGAATACAACCGGTTTGATTACCGGATTCACCGGTTAGAGACATACATGCGAAACGAAAAGGAACAGTTGGTTTCTTTACTAGAGACGGGAACGGTGATTGAGTAAGCAGAAGAACATCCTATATCATTATAATTTGTGGAAATTTTACTATAGCGAAAGAAATTTAGCTATATCATAATAGAGCCATAACAAACTGAAATGTTATGGCTCCGTTATTTCTTCGTAGGAGACTTCTAGTATCTCTTTGAACATCCGTAATTCATCCGGGTATATATGACGTTGCCCAACTTCAATTTTGGCAAGTGCACTTCTTGTGATATCACAGCCATAGGTCTGTAGCCGGGCAGATAATTGTTCCTGTGTTATATTCTTATGTTCACGGATTGTGCGTATACGATTACCGATTCTTTGTTCATATTCTCTGTTCATTTTGACTCTCCATATTATGTATTGTGATGATTGATAAATGGTTCCTTTTTTCTTGACAATACACTATGAGAATAATATAATTGCACTCATATAGGTGCGAAATGTATTTCTACAATTACGAGGGATTATGAACATGGAGAGGAGTAGTGTTATGAAAAGAACAATGAAGGAACAAAGAGGCTATATTCGAGCGATCATGTTGTGTCTGACAGCTTTTATCTGCATTTGTATGTCAGGAATGAAGGTAAATGCAAAGGTAAGACAGAATAGTGATTATAGGTATTTTATAGTTTCTGACCAGGATAAGAATGAAACAGTCATAATAGATAAATATATAGGAAATGATTCTAAAGTTAGGATTCCGTCTTATATAGATGGGAAAAAGGTTTCTATTATCCAGCAGCAGGCATTTACAAATTGCAATTCTGTTCATTCTGTGTATATTGATGAAGGCATTGAACAATTAAACTATACGTTTGTTAACTGTGATAATTTGGAATATGTATCATTACCATCATCTATAAAAGATATTAGAGGAGCTTTCGTTTCTTGTAAAAATATTAAGAAGATTGATATACCAAGTAATAATGAATATTATTATCTTGATGGAAGCGCGGTTATGACAACAGACAAAAAGCTGGTTATGTTATGCAGCAATTTTGAAATCCCAGAAGATACTGTCGAAATTGAATGGTATGCATTTCAAAGTTCTGGACAAATACAAACACTAGTGATTCCTAAGAATGTAAAAAATTTAAGCGGATTTCAGTTTATGGGCTTGACAAATTTAAATAAGATATCTGTTGATCCGGACAATCCGTATTATGATAGCAGAAACGATTGTAATGCAATTATTGATTCGGACAATAATACATTAATATTAGGAGTGGGTTCTACAGTCATTCCGGAGAATGTGAGCTCAATTGATAACTATGCATTTTATCAGAGAAGTGGATTGAAAACAATACATATTCCGGATACTGTAGATTGTATTGGTTCTCACGCGTTTAGTGATTGTACTAACCTTATAAGTGTTAAATTTCCTGCTTCACTAGAAACAATCGAATCATACGCATTTGATGGATGTACAAGTCTTGAGAATATTGTGTTACCTGACAGTTTGCAAACTATAGGTAAAGAAGCTTTTGCATATTGTGAGAAGATAAAGATTATTGAAATTCCGCAGAATGTGAAAACAATTGAGGATGAAGCATTCCGGGGATGTGAGTCTGTTGATCAGATTAGTGTAGCAAGCGGTAATATAAGTTATGATAGTCGCAACGACTGTAATGCGATCATCAATACAGATACGGATAGCTTAATTCTGGCATGCAAGAATACTGTTATTCCATCAAATATAAAAGAAATCTGGGAATATGCATTTTCTAATGATGTACCGTTTACTAATATTACGCTTCCTGAAAGTTTGGAAATAATCAATAAATATGCATTTTTTAATTGTAAAAAATTAAAATCTATTTATATCCCTAAAAATGTGAAAAAAATAGGATGGGACAGTTTTGGATATTGTGATGCGTTAACCCGGATAGAGGTGGATCCGGATAATCCAATATATGATAGCCGGAAGGATTGTAATGCTATTGTAGAGACAAGTACGAATGCAATCGTTGTAGGATGTGCTGATACTATTTTTGTACCGGAAATTACAGCTATAGATACATGCGCCTTTGAATATAATAACTCTATCACAGAATTGGTACTTCCGGATACAATCACAAGCATTGGAATTCAGGCATTTTCTTGTTGTAATAATCTCAAAACAGTAACTTTGCCGAAAAGCATAGAGTGTATTAATGAATGTATGTTTTATAATTGCGGTAAACTAGAAGAAATTGTTGTTCCGGATTCGGTGAAAACTATATATGATGCAGTTTTTGCAGACTGCATATCATTAAAAAGTGTTGTAATACCGGATTCCGTTACCTCCTTTGCTGCTGAAACAGGTTTTTTAATGACATTTGATAATTGCAATAAAGATTTAATCATTTATGCTAATCCGGGTTCTTACGCAGAAGAATATTGTTCTCAATTAGGATATACCGTTAAGCCAATCAGCGCAAGAGATAAGGATAACTCGGACGACAATACAGGGAAGAATGATTCAGATAATAAAGATTCCAATAATGGAAATCCAGGAAATGCAGAGCCGGTTGATAAGCAGCCAGGTAATCCTGTAAGTAATACAAACAACACGACAACGACGAATGCAACGAACACAGCAGGTGTGCAGGCAAAGGGAACAGAGGTACAGCTTACGGATAATAATTGTGTCGTAAAGGTATCTTCTGAATCGACAGATAAACCAACTGTTGATTATATGAAACCAATGCAATCTGTTGCCAATATTACGATTCCGGATTCTGTAACAATTGATGGAATTGTATATAACGTTACGAAGGTTTCTTCCGATGCATTTGCAGGTAATAAGAAATTAAAGAAAATCGTCCTTGGAAAGAATGTAACCTGTATTGAAAAGAATGCATTTAAGAATTGCATCAAACTGAAAATGGTGAAGTGTGTATCAACGCAATTAAATAAGATAGGTGATAATGCATTTGCAAATTGTAAGAAGTTAAATAAGATCTATTTGAGCACAAACAAACTTACGGCAAAGAGTATAGGTAAGAATATATTCAAAAATACAAGTAATAAGCTTGTGATCAAGACATCCAAAGCAAACAGAAAATTCTATAAGAAGATATTTAAGAAAAAGGGTAATAATGTACAAATTAAATGAATAATATATTTTCCTTGACTTTTAAAAATAAATAGCATAGTATGTAAATAAGTTATTAATTGATAATGATGTGTGGTCTCTGGGAATGACGGGACGTTAATTTCGAATATCATTTATATTGTAAGGCGGAAGTCTCAGGATATCTGGGACTTCTATTACGTTATGTTAAAGGAGGATATGATGACCCGTGCAGTAATAACAGAGTGTAATGATAAACGATATCTTCTGATTTATGAGGAGAATGGTTTGGCGGAATGCCATCCGCTGACGAAGGACAATGCACTGCAGATTGGCAACATCTATATTGGGCGTGTTGAGAAGACGGTGAAGAATATCCAATCGGCATTTGTGCGGTTAGATGAGAAGCATGTAGGCTATCTGCCACTTGATGATAAACCAGCTAAGATATTAAATAGAGCACTGCCCAAAGGATTACCTTCTATCGCAGAATGTGATAAGGTGTTAGTTCAGGTGGAACAGGAACCCTTGAAACTAAAGCAGGCGAAAGTGACGGGGAATATCAGCTTGTCCGGTAATTATGTTGCATTGGATCTGTTAGAAGGAATGGTTGGCGTATCGAATAAGATTCGTGACGTAGAGCGTGCGAACCAATTGAAGGCAATGGTTCCTAGTGATATGCCATATGGTGTGATCTTTCGAACAGCATGTGAACAGGCTGAGGATGCCGTGATTCTTGCGGAATTGCAGATGTTTCGAAATCAGATGGATGTTCTTTTACACAGAGCGGAATATGAGCGTAATACGGGACTGCTGCAAGGCGGTAAGCCGGAGTATCTTGCGATTCTGGAAGAGTATGGCTGGACACGGATAGATGAGATACAGACGGATATGCATGAGATATATACGGAATTGTCTGACAAGATACCTTCGTTGGGTGCGACAAACTTCTGTGAACGTGCTGCACAGTCGGAGTCGGACAGAAACAAAGTGGAAAATTTACAACCCCGCTTATTATATTATGAGGATGAATATCCTCTCTGCAAGCTCCTGAATCTGGAATCGGAGATCTCGCATTTGTTGGATAAACATGTATGGCTGAAGTCGGGAGGATTTTTAGTGATTGAGCCAACCGAAGCAATGGTTGTGATTGATGTGAATACAGGTAAATCCATCGGCAGAAAACGACAGGAAGAGCATCTTTTGAAAGTGAACTGTGAAGCTGCTGTGGAGATTGCCAAACAATTGCGATTGCGCAATCTGTCCGGCATTATTTTGGTGGATTTTATCAATATGAAGCAGACAGAGAGTAGAGAACAATTGATTCGTATATTGAAGTCAGCATTGCGTAAAGATAAAGTACCAAGTCGCTTTGTCGATGTTACGGCATTGGAATTATATGAGATTACCAGAAAGAAGATACGTAAACCGATATACGAGCTGTTGGATACGTAGATTGGTTTGTGCCGGATTACTGTATCTATATTATTTAAGATATTTCGGAAGAAAATGAGAAATATCTTGAAATTTTCATTGACAAGTGTATATGAATTTGTTAATATAATCTAGTGTGCCGCACAGAGAGGTCGAAGTGTGTCTATATTTTGTATAAGATGCCACCATATCTGGCGAGTAATGATAATAGGAGGTAACCGTATGTACGCAATTATTGCAACAGGTGGTAAGCAGTACAAGGTAGCTGAAGGTGATATCATTAAAGTAGAGAAGCTTAATGCAGAAGCTGGTTCTGAAGTGAAATTTGATGTTATTGCTATTAACAACGACAAAGACATGTTATGTGGCGAGGCAGTTGCTAACTCAAGTGTTACAGCAAGTGTGATCGGCGATGGCAAGGCTAAGAAGGTTGTTGTTTACAAGTATAAGAGAAAAACTGGCTATCACAAAAAGAATGGTCATAGACAGCCGTTTACTAAGGTTGAGATCAAAGCAATCAATGCTTAATTAGACTATGATTACTGTTACTGTGTTTAACAAGAACAATGAGATAGTTGGAGTCCAGTTAGAAGGACATGCCGAATTCGGCAGACGGGGAAGAGATATTGTTTGTAGTGCGGTATCTATATTGTACATTAATTTAGTGAATTCCCTGGAGAGCTTTACAAAGGATGAGAAGGAGTTGAATGGTGATACCAAGATCAATTTCCAGAACGTCATTTTGAAGAATATGCCAAGTGCAGAGGCGGAATTATTGTTTCGGTCATTTATGCTTGGGATCACTACAATTGAACAGAAATATGGTAGAAAGTACATTTCAATTTTGAATCAGGAGGTGTGAATGATGTTTAAGCTTAACCTTCAGTTATTCGCTCATAAGAAAGGTATGGGTTCTACAAAGAACGGTAGAGACTCAGAATCTAAGAGACTTGGTGCGAAGAGAGCAGATGGTCAGTTCGTAAAAGCTGGTAATATTTTATATAAGCAGCGCGGTACGAAGATTCATCCAGGTACTAACGTAGGCAAAGGCAAAGATGATACTTTGTTTGCTTTAGTAGATGGTGTTGTCCGCTATGAGAGAAAGGGAAGAGATAAGAAGCAGGTTTCTATCTACCCTGTATCCGTTAACGAATAAGATACATGCAGATAAGGCTGGAGTCAATGCTCCAGCCTTTTTTAGAATAATAGGAGATTAGAGATGTTTGCAGACAGAGCCAAGGTTTATCTTCGCTCCGGTAAGGGTGGCGATGGTCATGTCAGCTTCCGTCGTGAGTTATATGTTCCGGCCGGTGGTCCGGATGGTGGCGATGGTGGTGATGGCGGCGACGTCATTTTTGTTGTAGACGAAGGCCTTAACACATTAAATGATTTTCGTAATGTACGGAAATATTGTGCCGAAGATGGTAAAGAGGGCAATAAGAAAAGGCAGCACGGTGCGAATGGTGCAGATATTATCTGTAAAGTACCACCGGGAACTGTGATCAAGGATTTTGAAACCGGGAAAGTTATCATGGATATGTCGAATAAGACAGAACCAGTTGTTATATTAAAAGGTGGAAGAGGCGGTAATGGTAATATGCATTATGCTACTTCTACGATGCAGGCGCCAAAGTATGCACAACCGGGGCAGTCTGCACAGGAATTATATGTAACCTTAGAACTTAAGGTAATTGCGGATGTGGGTCTGGTGGGATTCCCGAATGTTGGAAAGTCCACATTTTTATCCAGAGTAACGAATGCAAAACCTAAGATTGCAAATTATCATTTTACAACTTTGAATCCGAACTTAGGAGTAGTCAATCTTTCTGATGGCGCCGGATTTGTAATTGCAGATATCCCGGGAATTATTGAAGGTGCCAGTGAAGGTGTTGGATTGGGATTGCAGTTTCTTCGTCATATTGAACGTACTAAAGTGTTACTGCATGTTGTAGATGGCGCATCCGTGGAAGGACGAGATCCAATCAATGATGTATATGCCATTATGGAAGAATTGAAGAAATATAACATTGAGATATCAAGCCGGCCAATGGTCATTGCAGCTAATAAGATGGATGCTATGACAGAGGTAGAGAAAGAGACAGTAATCGATATGCTCAAGGAGGAATTTGAACCACAGGGAATTAAAGTGTTCCCAATCTCTGCAGTATCCGGAGAAGGTGTGAAGGAACTTCTGTGGTATGTTTATGAATTAGTGAAACAGGCACCGGAGGATATCGTAGAATTTGAGCCGGAATATGTACCAACCTTTGAGGATGACAACGAGCCATATACGGTCGAAGTTGCGGAAGACGATGACCATATATTCATAGTGGAAGGTCCGAAGATTGAGAAGATGCTTGGTTATACGAATCTGGATTCAGAGAAAGGCTTTGAATTCTTCCAGAAGTTCATGAAAGAGAATGGAATTATTGATGAATTGAAAGCAAAAGGCATCGAAGAAGGCGATGTAGTCCGTATGTATTATCTTGAATTTGAGTATTACGAATAAATGCAGACAATACCGATTGAGTAATAGATTGGATATTGCAGATAATGAAAGACTGACAGAAAGGCAGGAAAGATATATGACAAGCAAGCAGCGTGCCTATTTGAAAGGTTTAGCTATGACAATGGATCCCATTATTAATGTTGGCAAGTCAAGTGTTACCCCGGAATTAATCACTTCTGTTGATGAGGCAATCGAAAAGAGAGAACTGATTAAGATCAGTGTATTGAAGAATTGTTTGGATGATCCGAAGATTATTGCACAAACAATTGCAGAACGTACCCATTCACAGGTTGTTCAGGTAATTGGTAAGAAGATTGTATTATATCGCATGAATAAGAAAAAGCCGAAAATTGAACTTCCACAATAACTAAAATGCTATATAGTTGACAATAATGTTATTATGTTAACTATATAGCATTTCTGTTTTAGAAATGAGGGATAAATATGAGCCGAATTGGCATTATGGGTGGGACATTTAATCCTATACACAAAGGACATATTCAGATTGCACAGAGTGCATATGAACAATATTATTTAGATACGGTATGGTTCATGCCAAATCATATACCGGCCTATAAAGCAACAGATCATCTTGTATCAGAGATAGACCGTTTGGCAATGGTTGAACTTGCAATTCGGGAAATTCCGTATTTTTGTTCATCGGATTATGAATTGCAACGAGAAGGAAATACGTATACATGGGAGACACTCCAAGGTTTAAAGGGGGAATATCCGGATAACGAATTTTATTTTATTATGGGTGCTGATTCCCTGATGTACTTTGATAAATGGGTGCATCCGGAACGAATTGTGTCGATGGCACATATTCTTGTTGCTGCAAGGGATCATTCTTCCGATGAACAGCTTCAGGCAAAGATTATGCAGTTAGAGCAGTTATATTCCTGTGCTGATTTTCATATCCTTAGATGCGAAGAGATTGATTGTTCTTCCAGCAAATTAAGACAGGAGCTGGCGGCGGGGAATCCTGATAATCTGTCCGAATATATCCAATCATATTTAGATCCGGCTGTGTTGCGGTATATACAGGACAAAAGGCTATATAGGAAGTGATTATAGACACTTTATAAGTGCAATCTGAAAGTTTGACTTGATTTTCTTTTTTTCTAATTATTGACAGATGCATTTATAAAATATATAATGTAGTTAGCAAAAAAGAGACTTGTTGATCTGGTAGTTTTACTGGCTACACCTATTGTACAAGGAGGAATGATTATGAGCAAAAGAATAGCAAAAGGGATATTGTCGGTATTGTTTATGGCAGCGTGTCTTATAACAGTACAGCCGCAGAAAGTGCAGGCGGCACAGGAAATACCAATCAGTTCTGCGCAGGAACTTCAGCAGATGGAGAGTAATCCGTCCGGTAGTTATTATCTGACCAATGATATTACGGTTCCGGCAAACACAGTTTTATTTAAAAATATGGATAATCCGTTTACGGGAACATTAGACGGAAAAGGATACGGAATTAATGGATATACTTATTCTGCCGATAGCTGGACAGATTTTGCCGGTCTTTTCGAATATGCCCAGAATGCGACTTTTAAAAATCTGAACATGAATAATGTGAATATATCATTAAGAGGAGGAGGAAATGCATGTGCACTCGTAGGATATCCAACAGCTTGTTTGCTTGAAAATATTACAACGAGCGGAGCGATATCTGTCGGTGGTACTACAAGTTTTGCAGCAGGAATTGTAGTGACCGCAACTGATAATTGTACATTTAAAAAATGTGCAAACAAAGCAGATATTACAATTATGGCATATGACATTACCAATACTGCAGAGGCGGACGAGATAGAAGGACAGGGAGGCTGTGCCTGTGGAATTGCAGGTTTAGCAATTGATTGCATAGCGGAACAATGTTCGAATTCAGGTAAGATTACGGCAAATGGTGATCTCCAATGGGCAAGTGAGGAAATTGGTGCATATGGTTTGTTTAATCTTATCCCAAGTATTTCTGAAAGTAAGAATACCGGAGCAATTACGGCAAATAATATAAGTACCGGGTATGCTGGTGGAACTGTATTGGCATGTGGTGTGGCAGGAGAGGTGGATAAGATGGCATCCTGCTATAATACCGCAAAGGTCACTGCATCAAATGCCAATAAAAACGTTGGTAACATTGCAGTAGGAGTTGTAAACACTACAAGCGGCAAAAAGGGAACTGTCACTAAATGTTATAATACAGGAGCAGTTCAAATAACAGGAGTTGCAGGTGGTAAAACTAAATCACGGATCGCATCGGGCGCAGGTGGTATAGGTGGCTTAGAGGTATTATCCATTACAGAGAGTTATAATACCGGAAAGATTACAGCAAATGTAAGTAGTGGACAGCTAGAGGTAGGCGGTATTTCAGCTTTTGTCAGAAATGTGCGTAACTGTTATAATACCGCAAAAGTTTCTGCATCAGCAGGTGCAAGTGGCTATTTAGGTGGTATCGCAGGATTTCAGGATTCACTTCCGAGAGGAAAGAAGGGTTCAAAAGATGCAGCTGCATGCAACTATAATACTGGAGCGGTAAAAGCAGGAAAGAAGGTTTCTAAGGGAAGTATTCTGGGACGTTATGAAATACTAGGAATTCCTGATAAAGCAGCTGTTTATGATAACTATTACAAGTCCGGTAAGCCATACGGCAGCAAGAATATCACATGGAAGCCTTTCTTTGCAAAAGCAGTGAAAACATCTTCTATGAAGGCAGGCAATTGTTCAAAGTTGTCTTCTAAGTATTGGGTGTATTCTTCAAAGCATAAAAGAATGATTCTGAAGAATAATAAAGAGAAATAAAAGAATGGTTCATAAAGGGGCTGTCGCACTAACAAAGCAGTGCGCAGCTCCTTTTCTGGACTCATTTCAGGATCTGAAAATTGTGCAGTGATTTCGTTGAAATCTACTGCATTTTTTGTTATAATATTGATTGCTTGAATGAAAGATATAGGAGCGTTTACAATGGACAGATTAGAGATGAGGGAGAAACTTAAAGAGAAGCTTCCTGCAAAGCGTTTTGAACATTCTCTTGGGGTTGAATATACAGCAGGAACAATGGGATTTATGCATGGTGTAGATTACGAGAAAGCATTAATTGCAGGATTATTACATGATTGTGCCAAGTATGTTCCGAACGATAAGAAGATCAGCAAGTGTGAAAAACGAGGCATTCTGATTTCAGAATGTGAATATAAGAATCCGGAATTGTTGCATGCCAAGTTGTCAGCCGTATATGCGAAAGAAAAATACGGAGTGACGGATGAAGATATCTTATCTGCAATTACATATCATACAACCGGAAGACCTGCAATGACAACATTGGAGAAGATTGTATATATTGCAGATTATATTGAACCAAACCGGACGGAATTGCCTGAGATGGATATGATCCGACAGGAAGCATATTCCGATTTAGATCAGTGTTTATTGCATATACTACATAATAGTGTACATTATTTATGCAAGAAGGGAGCGGCAGTTGATCCCATCACTAAGAAGACCTATGAATATTACAGCCATTTGAGGCAGGAATAAGGAGAGAAATATGACAAGCAAAGAGATGGCGAAAGTTGTAATCGCAGCGTTAGAAGATAAGAAGGGGAAAGACATTAAGGTTATTGATATATCGAATGTATCTGTTGTAGCTGATTATTTTATTATTGCAAGTGGTACGAATCGGAATCAGGTGCAGGCATTATCGAATAATGCGGAAGAGAAGTTACAAGAGAATAAGATTCACCCACGTCAGATTGAGGGATATCAGACAGCGAGTTGGATTTTGATGGATTTCAATGATGTGATTGTGCATATTTTTAATGAAGAGGATCGGTTATTCTATAATTTGGAGAAGATATGGCTGGATGGCAAGGTGATAGACAAGGATGCGTTATGATCAAAGCTTATGTCATATATGACCACTAACGGAGAAGATGTATTGCTACAGGAAGAAAAGGTGATATTTGGGGGAAGTATGGATAGAGATTTATTGATTCGAAAGAATAATTTGGAAGTGAATAAAGTTGCTGCAAAGTGTTTGCGTATTACGATATTGTTTTTAATATCATTAGCTATGTTTTCGGTATCGGATTATTATGATTATGATAAACAGAATGTCATAATTATTTTCTTTGGCAGTATTATACTGTTAATGATTCCAACAATTCTTGTCAATGTTCTTCATTTGGAGAAGCAATGGATCAAGTATTATGTTATTATGTGTATCCTGTCGGTTGTCTTTTTATTATCAACCTTTATTTCATATGATTTCATAGTTCTTGTTATTTTACCGTTGTTAATTGCAACATTGTATTGTGACCGCAAGCTGATCGTGGCCACTACACTTGTTGATTGTATTTGTGTATTCCTTACAATGATGTTGCGCTATTTTTTATTATGCGATAGTGTAGCCGAAGGATATTCGAACTTTTCGGAAGCGTTGATCTATGGAGTATTTCTTAGGATTGTTTTAGTATTGGTTACTACTTTATTTTCTTATTATATTGTAGATCGTAATATGGTTATGTTGAATAATACGATTGCGGCGAATCATGATCTGGTACATAGCCAGGAAGAATTAATTTATGCCTTCGCAGAGATTTCTGAAAGCAAATCTAAAGTAACCGGAGAGCATATTCGTCGAGTTGCGGAATATATGAGAGTATTAGGTGAGGCATCCGGCTTTACAACTGATTATATTGAAAAATTGTCGGTGGCTTCTATGATGCATGACATTGGCAAGTTGATGATTCCTGAAGAGATATTGGATAAACCGGACAAATTAACGGATGAAGAGTATGCCATTATGAAGAATCATGTTTTATATGGGGAAGCATTGCTTGCAAAATGTCCGGGAGATATTATGCAGATTGCAAAGACAATTGCTTTGGAACATCATGAACGATGGGATGGATCCGGGTATTTGGGAATGAAAGGAGAAGAGATATCTTATATAAGCCGTTTGATGGCTGTATGTGATGTGTTTGATGCTTTAACTTCACAGCGATATTACAAAGAAGGATGGTCGTTAGAGGACACATATAATGAGATTGTGAATCATAGCGGTACACAATTTGATCCGGATGTTGTGAAATTGTTTATAGAGAATTTTGACCAGTTCAAGCAGATATTAAAGGCAATGCCTGACCGTGAGATCTATTAGAGTTGTAATTGTGTGGGAGGAAACAATGGTTTCAGTTATGAATGAATATGTCTCGAAGATACATTTATCTGCCGATGACGTAACAAAAGGTATATTGCATACGGCAATACAGGAGATTTCCAATATTGCCAAAGAAAACATTCTCGTTAAATCTAACCGGTATATTGTTGATATTAAGCTAAAAGAATATTCTGTTGAAAATGCGGTATCAGTCATGAATATATTTATGGAACGAACGCGCTATCATTATTCAGCCTATTTTATTCGGTTTAATGAAGGAAATATGGTAAGATATCGCTATGCGACCTGTAAAGAGAATCGGGAAGGATTCTATTGCGATGTGATCATTGCGTAAAAGATCATACTAAAAGATAAGCCCGGAGAGTAGGTTATTGATTGCAAATAACTTATTCTTCGGGCTTATCTTATGTCTTCAAAAATGATTGTTGAAGACTTATTAAAAAGTCCGGAACAAACCAATTACTTTTCCTAATATAGACACATCATCTACAATAATGGGATCCATGTAATCATTCTCGGGCTGTAGACGAAAATGACCATCTTCTTTGAAAAAACGCTTCACAGTAGCACTATCATCAACAAGGGCGACGACAATCTCATTATTATGTGCCGTAGGTTGTTCTTCAACAAGGATCAGATCTCCGTCATAGATTCCCACATTAATCATGCTTTCTCCTTTAACTTTGAGCATAAAAGTGGTCTTGTTATGTAGGTATTCCGGTGGAACCGGAAAATATCCATCTATATTCTCTATTGCAAGAATTGGTTCTCCTGCAGTTACCTGTCCGACAATTGGAACATTCACTAATTCACGGCGTGATAAGCCGAATGTATCGTCCAAAATCTCGATGGTTCTTGGCTTAGTAGGATCTCTTCTTATATATCCGTTCTTTTCTAGAGTTTCCAAATGTGAATGAACAGAAGAAGTAGACTTCAACTTTACAGCTTCACAAATCTCCCTGACAGAAGGCGGATATCCTTTCTGTAATATATTCTCTTTGATATAATCTAATATCTCTTGTTGCTTAGAGCTGATCTTTCCTGGCATAACAAACCTCCTTATGTACTTAAGCAAAATTCAAATTATAATCTGCACTTAAAATCTATTTATATCATACCATATTCTATATTAAAAAGCAAACAAATATTCCGAACAAATATTCCGAACATATTTTCTGGAAAAGTATTGACAAACAAGTGTTCGTTTGCTAGAATACAGAAAACGAACAAACATTCGAGTGAACGAAAAGGAGAGGATAGTATGAACAGAAGTATAAGAGGATATAGAAAGCATGAACACACCAACATTAACAATAATATTATTATGTTAACAATTGTGATTGTTTTAACATTAAGCGTTGTGCTGATTGGTAGAATGAGTTTGGTACGTGCTGATGCAAGTATACAGTATGAGAAGTCCTTTCAGACAATTGAGATAGAATCCGGAGATACATTATCTGCAATCGCACAGGAATTTGCACCTTCTGCAGCGGATTACCAGGATTACATGAACGAAGTAATCGAGATCAATAACCTGAAAGATGGTAAGATCCATGCTGGTTGTTATCTGATGGTTCCTGTCTATACCGCAGTATCATCAAAGTAATGAAGTAGTGCACTGTTCAGATTTTTTGTCAGATCAGGAAATTGTTTCTGGATAGTCTGAAGGAATTCTTTTACTTCCTGGCGCTTTGTATATCCATCTGCCGGGCATGGATTTGTTATAACCGGTAGATGGTTTTTATATGTATATCCCTTGATTTCCCGTTCATCTATGAAAAGCATAGGGCGAATCAATACAAGACCTGTTTTGTCTAAGTGCGTTACAGGCGGGAAACAATAATAGTGTCCCTCGAAGAACAAAGACATAATACTGGTTTCTATAAAGTCATTTTTGTGGTGGGCATATGCAATTTTATTACAGCCAATAGATAGAGCTTTATCATTTAAAGCACCTTTTCGCATTTTAGCACATAACGAACATGGATTTTTTTCCTTTCGTTCTTCAAATATAATAGGATATATTTCTGTTTGAATAGCATAAAATGGTACTTGCAGATCTTTACAGTAATTTTCAAGAACCGGTATGGCAGTATCTGCATTATGCCTGATTCCGAGGTCTACATAGATTGCAACAAGTTCATATGGTATAGGATAGAACTTCCGTAATTCATTTAACCCTTTTAGAAGAGTCAGACTGTCTTTACCTCCGGATAAGCCAACGGCTATTTTATCATCTGGTTGAATCATATCATATTTTTGAATACATTGCCGCAGGTAACTAAGTAATTTTTGTGTATCCATTTTTGTATTTCCTTTCATTTATGTAAGTAGTATAGCAAGTAGTCTGACTAGGCAGCTATTGGTTACAGTATTTCAATCTGTGCAAACTTGACAGGGATAGCAGAATATGTTATCGTATGTTCTGAATCAAACTCTTCGCAAAACCCAAGTTTAACGAAAACTTTATTGCGGGTTTTAAGACATTTTTATAGATAGCTATATTTTTTGGTACGTTAATATAAAGTTATATATTATTATAACATAATTTATTTGTTTTGTTTTCTGTTTTAGAAAGGATGTGTTTTTTTATATGGCAACAGATAAGACCTATCATCAAGAGGAAGCCATTCATAATGTTCTTCTGATGCGTGATGTGTTAAGTGGTTTACCGAAATATGTTTCTACTTACTTTCGTGCAATTGAATATTCGAAAGCTCCACGTACCCGGCTTGGATATGCCAGAGACCTGAAGACATTTTTTGAGTTCTTAGTATCTTCCAACCCGGCCCTTAAGAATATGGAGCCAAAAGATATTCCCCTGTCTGTAATTGACCAGCTTCAAGCCGAGGACATCGAGGAATACATGGATTATTTGAAAGTATATAATAAAGATGGACATCAATATACGAATAACGAACGTGCTCTAAAGCGTAAATTAACTGCGTTAAGAGTGTTTTTTAACTATTTATATAAGAATGGTCACATACATGCTAATCCGGCGCTGTTGGTCGATATGCCTAAGATTCATGATAAAGCAATCATACGTATGGAGTCAAATGAGGTTGCTCAATTTCTAGACAATGTAGAATACGGTAATAAATTATCCGATCACCAGATGGCATATCATGAAAAAAACAAGAAACGAGATTTGGCGTTGCTAACATTAATGCTTGGAACGGGAATCCGTGTATCAGAATGTGTAGGCTTAGATGTACAGGATGTTGATTTTGATTATGATCGAATTAAAGTGGTTCGCAAAGGTGGTTATGAAGCATATGTATATTTTGGTCAGGAAGTAAGGGATGCGTTATTAGATTATATGGCTGAACGCAAAGATATTATTGCCAAGGAAGGAAATGAACATGCGCTATTTCTAAGTTCACAAAAGAAACGTATCTCTGTTCGCAGCGTAGAAAATATGGTTAAGAAATATGCTTCCATTACTACGCCAACCAAGAAAATTACTCCACATAAATTACGAAGTACATATGGTACTTCTTTATACCAGCAGACATCTGATATATATCTTGTAGCAGATGTTTTAGGTCACAAGGATGTAAATACTACAAAGAAACATTATGCAGATATTGACGACTGGCAGCGAATGAAAGCAAAAGATGCTGTTACGTTAAGAGAAACTCCCATAACTCCAAAAGATATATAATTCATTAGAAATATTCATAAACGAAACAGACATTCCCAAGGTGAAAGAGAATGTCTGTTTTATTATGATCCTTGTTTTCTTAATTTATCAAGCAATTTCACAAAATAATCCGGTAATTCAGAATCAAATTCCACATATTGATTCGTATCCGGATGAATAAAGCCTAGCGTCTTAGCATGCAGTGTCTGCCCTTCTAAGCCCTTTATTTTGGAATTCTTTGGCCCATAAACATCATCCCCCAATAACGGATGACCAATAGATGACATGTGCACGCGGATCTGATGCGTACGTCCGGTTTCTAAGGTGCATTCAATATAAGAATAAGAATCAAATTGTTCCAATACACGATAATGCGTAATTGCTTCTCTCCCATTTTTATGGTTAATTGCCATCTTTTTACGATCTATCGGGTGACGTCCAATTGGTGCATTTATTGTGCCGGTAGGTTCTTTGAAAGTTCCATAACAGATTGCATGATATTTTCTTGTAATAGAATGTTCTTTTAGTTGTTCTGCAAGCAATTTGTGTGCATGATCATTCTTACAAATGACTAGGATTCCTGTTGTATTCTGATCAATACGATGTACAATTCCGGGACGAATCACACCATTAATAGACGATAACGAGTCCTTACAATGATATAATAAAGCATTTACAAGAGTGCCGGATTCATGTCCGGGTGCCGGATGCACCACCATATGCTTCGGTTTGTTGATGATAATAATGGATGCATCTTCATACACAATATCTAATGGAATGTCTTCCGGTATTACATCTAGTTCTTTCGGTTCATCTACCTGTATATATATATGGTCAGATGGTTTACACTTGTAATTTGATTTGCATTCTTTGTCGTTTACAAGAACATGCTTGTTCTGTATTAATTGCTGGATATAAGAACGGGAAAGCTCCGGTATCTGGCTATTGATATATTTATCAATTCGTTCGGATGCAATTGTTGGATATTCTAAGGTGTATTCCATATATACGCTCCTTTAGCAACTCATAAAAATATGGATACCGCATAAATGATATCCATATTGCTTTATCTGATATTTTCTGGTTCTGAGAAAGATTAATTTATCATTTGCAAAGATTTCGTTCAGACAAAATCTTAGTTATGTTTTCTGAATGAAAACAATGTCTCAAAATCTTCTTCCTTATACTTAAATAAAATTATAATTAATAATAATATGAATCCAACAGTAACATAACAATCCGCTACATTAAATACCGGGAAATCAATCAGTTTAAAATAGAAAAAATCAATCACGTATTGGTAACGAATCCGGTCAATAAAATTACCGACTGCACCGGATAGAATTAATATCAAAAGAACCCGCAAATCTTTGTATCGATTCATTCTAAGGCAACGTAAGTATAAAATGATACCTAATATTAATACAATCGCAGTACAGATATAAAATAATATCTGTTGATTCTGAAACATTCCCCAAGCCGCACCAGCATTACGGATGTAATGAATGTCAAATACATTAGGGATTACGGAAATGGAATCATATAGGTTCATGTGTGTATCAATATAATGTTTTGTTATTTGATCAAGACCAATTAATATAAAAAATGAAAGAATTGCAGACAATAATTTGCCTGCAATCTTTGTATGATCTAGTTGGTCTGGTGTCTGTGTCTTCAAAGTCATAGCCTCTCCAATCTAGAGGAAGTTAAATCCTTCATCTGTGTCATCGTCGTTACCAAGTAACGTAGATTCGTTCAGTTTGTCTTCTACATCACCTGTTAATACATCCTCGTCCGTAGTAGTTGCTGCGGACTCTTTAAATGGATCAATATTAAGTCCCTCACCGAGAGATTCGGATGTTGTAAAGGAACTACCGTTTAATCCGGTATTCTGAAAAGCACCGGCTGTTTCAGTAAAAGCACCACCATTGCCTAAGATAGTTGGAATCTCTTCTTCCTGCTCATTACCTACCACAAAATCAAAGCCGTCATTATAATTATCTTCAGAATCTAACATATTAGACTCATTCACTTTGTCTTCGACTTCACCGGAATAAGTATCTTCTTCCTGTGCAAAACCAGACGAAATGGTTGTGTCTTCATCCTCTACAAAATCAAAGCCGGTAGTATAATTATCCTCAGAATCCAGCATAGTAGATTCATCGACCTTATCTTCTACTTCTCCGGACACTGGTTGATCGGATACAAATACATCCGAAGTATCCGCCTCTTCCACAAAGTCAAATCCGGTATTGTAGTTATCCTCAGAATCCAACATAGTAGATTCATTTACTTTCTCTTCGACTTCTCCGCTCACAGTAGGTTCATCAGTAGGATGTGGCACTGATGTATTCTGCTGGGTAAATGGCGTCTGTGTTCTAAATGCAGCATTTGCCTGTTCGCTTGCCTTTGCAGCCATAGTAACACGTTCCTTTGCAGGTTCTGGTGCTGCCTGAGATCTGTCAGGTACTGGTGTTGCTTGAGGTTTTGGTGTAACAGGTGTGGCACTTGCAGTTGATGCGGAATTTGCTGTATGAATCGTAGCCTCTTTCAAAGGTGTCTCTGCCTGCTGTACCGGAGTTCTCTTGATCCGGCGTGCTTCCGGACTCTCTTTCTTCATATTGAGTGAAGATTTACCGGAATCTGACTTGGTCGTAGCTGCTTTCTTCTTAGATCCATTATAAGAACCACCGGTCTGTCGACTGAAACGTCCACCGCCATTGGCTGCATCTGCAAAGGGATCCATATTCAAACTTCCACGGTCAAATGCAGGTTCCTGATTCGTACGTTCAAAGCTGTTGCTGCCACTTCCAACATAACCACCGCCTAAGCCACCGCCGAGTCCACCTTCTGATCCCAGACCACCGCCGGAAAAATTGCCAAAACCAGAATCATAAGATGATGCAGGTTGAAAATCATCTCCGAGATCAATGTCAATCATCTCGCCATCCATCATTTTTAACTGTGATTCCAAAACATGTGTAAACTGTTCTTTGAATTTCTTTTGTTGCTGTTGTAAGCGGAAAATCTCATTCTTTGTGTCTTCTAATTCCTGCTTTGCATCTGCAAGGATATTCTCTGCCTTTTTCTCTGCTTCTGTTGTTAATAATCTTGCCTTATCATTCGCTGCATTAATCGTCTCTTCTGCAGTTTTCTCAGAAAGTGTCAGTGCTTTCTGCATAGAATCTTCTACAGACTTATAATGTTGAAGACTCTCGTTCAATGTAGCTACTTTATCAGTTAATTCTACATTGGAACGATAAAGCTGTTCATAATCAGAGGAAAGCTCGTGCATAAAAGATTCCACATCTTTCTTGTCGAAGCCAATGCCGCCTTTAAATACTTTGTTCTGTAAATCTACTGGTGTTAACATCCAAATCTCCTCCTACCCTAATACATTATCCCATATACATTAAAATGCTGTTAATTCCGGAGAAAGTGTTGATTCGTTAAGGATTTCATCTCTCAAATCACCGCTTACATCAACATTCATTGGTGCAGCAATAAAAATATTAGATGAAATAGCCTGTAAAGAACCATCTAATGCATAACATGCACCACCAATAAAATCAATAATGCGTTGTGCTGCATGAACCTCAATACCTTCCATATTGATTACGATCATTCTACCTTCTTTTAAATAATCCGTTACCTTCTGCGCTTCGTTAAATTCCTGTGGCTTAATTACAAACACTTGACTGCTACTCCTATTATTATTACGGCTGTTAATAGATACTAATTTGCTTGGACTTGCTGTTTTCTTAGGCTTTGCCTTTTTTGGTGCATAGTCATCATCAAATTCGTCATCGTAGTATGTTTTAGATGGCTTTTCTTTTGCTCTTTTCTTTGGAGGTTCGTAATACTCGTCATCCTCTTCTTCATCAAATAAATCATCATCGAAATCTTCATCGTCATCAGAGAGTTTCAGAAAATCCATAAATTTACTCATTCCGCTTTTTGCCATGATTATTCTCCTTTAAATGTTATAGTTACGGGCACCGAATATTGCAGTTCCTACCCGTACCATAGTTGCACCTTCTTCAATTGCAACCTTATAGTCATTGGTCATGCCCATCGATAAGACATTCATATCAATATTATCAATGTTTTTGGAGGCTATGTCAAGTGATAATTGCTTTAATGTTCGGAAATACCCGCGGTTTTCGTCGGGGTTTTCGACAAATGGAGCAATGGTCATTAAACCGTTCACATGAACATTCGGATAACTTGCAATCTCTTCGACAAATGGAAGAACTTCTTCTGTATGAAGACCGAATTTGCTATCTTCCTCTGCAACATTAACTTCGATTAGAATCTGTGCAATAACACCTTTTTTTGCGGCTTCTTTCTGAATTGTCTGTGCCAATTTAACAGAATCTACAGAATGGATCAAGCAGGCTTTATCTACGATATATTTTACTTTATTTGTTTGTAAATGCCCAATTAAATGAAAATTAACAGGTGCAGATACATTTTCGTATTTGTCGCATAATTCCTGTACTTTGTTTTCACCGAAATCCTTTACACCAATTGTAATCAGTTCTTCGATATTCTCTAACGGCTTAGTCTTGCTGACTGCAATCAATGTTATATCTTCCGGATCACGTCCGCAATTTCTGGCGGTTTCATCCACCTGCTGTTTGATATACTTGTAGTTTTCTTTTACCAATTGAAACACCTCTTTATTTAATAATTTGATTCTCTTTAACGAGAGATTGATCTAATATAATACGGTCATACCATGCAATACTATAAGATACATCAGGTTTAATGATCGTATATTCATCATCCTGATACAGAATCTCTATATAACGGAAAGTTGCAATACCTTGATTCACACAATATACACCCTGAAGATCTGCTTTCTCTGCAGTGTTTAGTGGTAGTGTGTTATTGGACTCAGAATCAACTAAAACATCATTCAAGGTAAAATCGTTTGGATCAACATAACAATAATCATCATCTGTTTTGTAGATGTCCGGAGATATCTGCTTAATGGTAACTTCTCCTTTATCATCCAATGCTTTGATATTCAGCAGTGTCTTACTAGTAGAATCCGAGCCTTGTGATAAATAATCAACCGGGATCTTATATACGGATTTTTGAGTGATAGATGTATTAGGAATCTTCAATCCGTTATTCTGATCCATTATGATCACTACATCAATAAATCGATCATTGATATAATTGACCATTTGTTGATTAAGCGAAATGATAATAAAATTCTTATTATCATGCTTAGTGATCTCAAAGGCGCAACGTATATTTTTAGAACTGTTGTGAATATTGATCGTAACTGTTTCCTGATCCTTTAGTTCTTCTACCTGTTTATCTGATAATTCAGCTACCAAATACCAATCTTCTGATGTGATCAGTTTATAAACCGGATCACCGGCATTAATGATCTCTCCTGTTTTCAGAGTTGTTTTTTTATATTTGGATTTATCAATGTCTGATGCTTTGAAATTATGTACATCAAAGTTCTCATATCCGTCGCGGTAATAGGTAATAATTCCGGCATCTGTTGTCATCACTTTCTTATAAGTTGATACATCAGTAGATGCATCTCCAAGAGAAGTCAGTTGTTCGATCATTGCTTCATTGGTCAATTCCAACACAGCATTCTCAATATCATACCGGAAATTATACACATCCGCAAAAGAAGAATAATTGAAATAATTCTCAAAATTAGAGATTCTGGTTCGGACTTCGCTCAAACCATCTTCAGATAATGCCAGTGCATCAGTGTCAGAGTCTTTGATCTTAGCGTAAATACTGCCTGTTTCATCAATTGTATAGACCGTCTTATTCTTTCCAATCTTCTCTCCGTCTCGGACATAATAACTGACATAACCAGAGCTGGCGGCATCAACCAATTCCTCCTCGCGTGCGATCAGGGCCGTCACATTGATGTTCGTATCAATATAGCTATTCTGTACTTCATAAATAGATAAGGACTCTTTTTGTAACGATATGATAATTCGAATAACGATATATAAAAAGATAATTGCAAAAATTATAGTTCCAATATTAACACGAAATTCATTGGAAGATTTATGGGAACGATAACCACTCAAAATGTCCACCTCCATAGATTACATCTATGTATTGTATCATTTTTTGAAAATATCTACAATATCTATGCATAAAATTTATACGATATTCCAAAAATAATAGTATTCAGATGTATGAGTTTCATACAGAAAGGAGTTAATTCATGAAAGCATTAGATTATACAGTATTGACAATTGTTCTGATCGGTGCGATCAACTGGGGATTGATCGGTTTCTTTGATTTTGATCTGGTAAGTACATTGTTCGGACAAATGTCTATTCTCACACGTATCATATATGCTGTGGTTGGAATTGGCGGACTTTATGCCATCTCCTATTACGGTCGCATGAACAGTGAAATGTAATCTGCATACAGAAATACTGCAGTATACAACAAGAACCTGTCAACAATCAGATGTTTGCATCTTTGCTTGACAGGTTCTTAATATCCAATTCTTATAATGCAATTGTAACCATATTTTGCAGATCTTTAGTAAGATCAGTCTTCTGTTTGGAGATTCCTAACATAAAATCAATCTCAAACTTATCAGAAATGACAGATAATTCTTTGATCAAAGCATCTGCCTCTTCTACTGTCTGAATACATGCAATGGACATAAAGTTGTCCAAGAACATCTTATCGAGATCATGATCCTGTGAAGCAACGCCATATATGAAACCTAAAAACATATCAGCAGAATGAATGTTGTATTCCGTTACATTGATCAGACGAACCCGATTGCTTAATTCATACATATGCTTATTGTTGATATCTAAATATACGATATTACCACCTGTTACTTTAATGTCGTTATTGGCCTTAGCCATAAGCATCTTTGTTTTTCCTTTTCCTTTTTCACCTGCTACGATCTCTATCATGTTATTGCCTCCTAAGTATTAGTATATTTGTTTGAGCATGTCATTGACATTCTCATATAATGTCTCGTGATCTTTTGCGTTAGAAACAAGGCATATATATTCTTCATTTGTTTCATCATTCACAAATTCTAAAATGATACAGCTCCCGGCTTTTTCGGTTGTCCCTGTCTTCCATCCGGTAATGTGATAACCGGCGGGCATCTCAAAAGAATTGGACAGGAATGCATTCGTCGGGGTCAATGTAGTCTCGATCTTCTCACCATCCCGATACATCGTTAGCACATAATCACTTACAGCATCAATCTGCACTAATGTATCATTCCTCAAAAATTCTTTGAATATCAGGTAAAGATCATATGGAGTTGTATAGTGATTATTATCGTGTAAACCATGCGGATTTACAAAATGTGAATTGGTAGCACCTAGTTGTGATGCTTTCTGATTCATTAAATCTACAAAATCATTGACAGAACCCGCTACATACCGAGCCAGAGCAATTGCACAATCATTATATGAGGAAATTAATAAACCGTGTAATAATTCATTAACGGTTATATAATCTCCCGGTTCTAATCCAAGTGCAGTTACATTCTCTTCGTTAAATTCTATTTTTTTCTGAATAATAACAGTATCATTCAATGAAATGCTACCACTATTAATTGCATCCATAACAACTACAGCGGTCAGAATCTTTGTCATGCTTGCGGGATAGATCTGTTTATGTGGATTAACGGCACACACAACAGAATTCTTTGTCTGATTGATCAACAGACCTGCTTCATATTCAAAATCAGCATCATCATATACATATGCGTCATAAGGAATTACAACATTATCACTTGCAAGTCCGGATGGACGCACAATCGGTAGATTGGTTGTGGAACTGATATGCAGTGGCTGATCCTTCGGATATGCATTATAATTACATCCGCTCAGAAAAGAACAACATAACAACGTAGTTATCATTATGCATAAGTTGTATTTGAATCTATTTGAACATCTCACGCCAGTCTAAATCTCCTCGGTCTAATGCTTTTACAAGCAATTCAGCAGTTGCCAAATTCGTTGCAAGCGGAATATTATGTATATCGCACAGCGTAAAGATATTATTAATATCCGGCTCGTGCGACTTTGGTGATTGTGGATCTCTTAAAAAGATTACCATATCAATATCATTATGTTCAATCTCTGAGCCTAATTGCTGTTCTCCACCTAAATGCCCGGCTAAGTATTTGTGAACCATTAAATTCGTAACCTCTTCCACTAATCGTCCTGTTGTACCGGTTGCATATAATTCATGTTTGCTTAAGATACCTCTATATGCAATACAAAAATTCTGCATCAATTTTTTCTTCGCATCATGCGCAATTAACCCAATATTCATTCTATAGCCCCTCCAAATCTAGTATTTTCTACGTTGTAGAGATACATTCATTACCAATCCCATACCGGCACAGGAACTAACCAGGGAGGACAGTCCGTAGCTGATAAATGGAAGTGGGATTCCTGTATTAGGAAGTAATGATGTCGCAACGCCAATATTCAAAAAGGTTTGTACTCCAACGAGAGTCGCCACCCCTGTTGCAATAAACATTCCATTACTATCACTTGCCTTTCTGGCAGTTCTTATACATTGTACCACAATTAACCCCAATATTACAATAATAAGTGTGCTTCCAACAAAACCTAATTCTTCACCTACGACAGAAAATATAAAATCTGTCTGCTGCTCAGAAATTAAATTGGCATCTTTTACCGTTGCCAGGGTAGAATTATTCAATCCCTTTCCGAATAACTGTCCGGATCCAATTGCCATAACGGAATTATCCTGCTGATATTGTGTTGTGGATGCATACTCATCAGGATAAAGGAAAGATAGGATTCTTTCCTGCTGGTAATCCTTTAAGAATAATGGGTCCGGTTGTTTGACATACCACATAAAACTTCCGGCTAATGGAATCAGACAAAGAACTACAATTCCGATAATCTTATAGCTTAAGCCTGCTACAAATAGCATAATAAATAAAATTGCAAAAACATCTAGTGTTGTAGAAAGATCCGGCTCACACACAATCAAAAATAGAGGAACAGCACAAAATACCGCATATTGAATAAGGGTCTTAACTGTATTGATCGTATCTTTGTGATCAGCCAGAAAATGAGCCGCACATATGATCAATATGATCTTGGCAAATTCGGAAGGTTGAACCGTGATCAGATCCTGAGAACCTAACCAACGCTTGGCTCCGTTTGCACTCGAACCAAATAATAGTACAGCAGATAATAGGACCAGATTCAATCCATACAATATAATGTAGAATTTGCTGATAAATTTGTAATCAATCAGGGAAAGTGTAATTAATCCGATAATACAGATCACCAATCCCAACACCTGTTTCTTCAAATAAGAACTATCGGCACTATTGATCATCAATGTACCAAATACACATGCAATTATAACGAGCGCTAACAATTTGAAGTTGTAATTGCGTAAACGATAATTCTCTAACATAGTAATCTCCTGCCGGTTCTATTTTACAGATTTTGATTTCAAATCCTTGATCGGAATATTCGCATATAATGCGGGAACCGTACCGTGCCCGCCCTCTGATTCAGTCTGTGTGATTTGAATATCCAGACCACTTGCATCAATTTCCATATAACGTGAAATCACTTCGATAATATCATTTTTGATCTGCTCCATAATATCAGGGGAACAGTTTGCACGATCGGATACCAATAATAATTTCAAGCGGTCTTTTGCATAATCACTCGAAGATTTTTTTTTGTTAAATAAATCAAATAATCCCATAATCAAGCTCTCCTATTCTTAGTTATTTTTCTTGAACAGTTTGGATAATTTCTTGAAAAATCCAGATTCGCTCAAATCCAGGAAATCTATATCTTCTCCTAAAATACGTTTGCAGATATTGAAGTACGCTTTGCCTGCAAGAGAGTTATCTCCAACAAGAGGCTGCCCCTGATTAGTAGAAATAACAATATTTTCATCGTCCGGAACTGCTCCGATCAGATCAATGGCAAGAATCTCTACCACATCTTCAATCGACATCATTTCCCCGCGTTTTACCATGTCCATGCGAATCCGGTTTACAATCAGATCAATTTTCTTGATCTCGTTTGCCTCTAACAAACCGATGATACGGTCTGCATCACGGATTGCAGATACCTCAGGTGTTGTTACGATCAGTGCCCTGTCAGCTGCCGCAATGGCATTCTTAAATCCCTGTTCAATACCGGCCGGACAATCTAATATAATATAATCAAACTCTTTCTTTAATTCTTCTACTAATTTTTTCATCTGCTCAGGGGTTACTGATGTTTTATCTTTGGTCTGGGCAGATGGAAGAAGGAACAGATTAGGATAAGTCTTATCCTTGATCAATGCTTGTTTGTAACGGCAATTGCCTTCCACGACATCTACTAAGTTATATACAATACGGTTCTCTAAGCCCATGACAACGTCTAAGTTACGTAAACCGATATCAGTGTCAATCAACACTACTTTCTTGTCTAATTTGGCTAATCCGGTTCCTACATTGGCTGTTGTAGTTGTTTTGCCAACACCACCTTTTCCGGATGTAATTACAATTACTTCACTCATATATTACTAACCTCCACTATATAATAAATGTTTATTGTTACCTTACCGGTTCTACACAGATCTGATGATTCTGTATTCTGGCAATCATCGGTTCCGTTTTTTTCTTAAAATGACTTTTGGTATCCGAACTTCTCGCAATCACATCCGCAATCTGAATCTGAATCGGATCCATAACCAATGCCATAACAAAGGCATTGGTATCATTATTATTTCCAGCAGTTGCAGTACCCTTTAGTGTACCAATCACAACAATGTTACCGTCAGCTACTACAGAAGCACCGGGATTGACATCTCCTATGATCACAATAGATTCTTTGGATTCTAACGTTTGACCGGAACGCAGGGTTCCTTTGTAAAACATTCCCGTATTATCAGCCCTGGTCTGTTGTGGTACCGTGTGATCTCCCGGACTCGATCCGGATGTGTTCGCTGCCTGATCATGAATAGTAGATAATATACCGGATACTTCTACCGGCTCACTTTCTTCCATAACTGCTGAGTTATCTGACTCATCCCCGGTATCCTTAGCAGTCTGAATAATATCGAAAAATGTGGTCTCAAGATCACTGTTTTCATCCATCACATATTGGATATTGAGTCGGGAACAACCTTTGATAACCGAAAGTATCTCATCTAATTCTTCATTGGTAAGATCTCGTCCCTCAAAGGTGACAGCAAGCTGTTTGTCGCTATCAAAAAACTCTTCGGCTCCCTCTAATCGTGCTTCCAAATCTTTCAATAATTGTGAGAAGGATATATCTTTATCCAACACAATAGAGATACCGTATCTGTTTCCTTTAATTATGACTGTATTTTTCATAAATTACCACCTCAATCCGGTATATCGGTCATTGTTTAATCCGACATATTTACATTACCTGTAATGGATGCATTCTCTAATTTCTCAGGATCAAAATAATATGCATATATAAAACCTGCCAACTCCTCAGCATTACCGGATGAATAGCCATACGGAATTACAGAGGTTACAGAAATCTCAGGTCTGTTAAATGGTGCATAAGATACAAACAACGCATGGGCAGGACGTGCGAGGTTCTCTTCTGCAGTACCTGTTTTACCTGCTACTTCTACATCAATCTGATTGATCAACATATTCTCATCGGTATGATCTTTTACAACACGGCGCATACCGTTATGGACGGTATTCCATAATCCGGAAGAAATATCCACTTTACCATGAATGTTATGCGGGTTCTCGTAAGTTGTGTTTCCATCCTTGTCTGTAATCTGTTTGATAATACTCAGATCATAACAGGTTCCGCTAGTGGCTATTGTTGTTACATAGCGTGATAACTGTGTTGGTGTATAGGCATTGGTTCCCTGTCCAATCGCACTTCGCACAGCAGACTCATCAGATACTTTCGGATCAATCTCGTCTAATTCAATTCCTGATGTGGTATCTAGTCCAAATAAAGATGCATATTTGGATAATTTAGATAAACCAACAGAATCGGAATAATGGTCTTCACCACCGGCTAACCGGTATCCGACTTCATAAAAGAAATAGTTACACGAAACCTCTAATGCCTCCTCGATATCGATTAAACCGTGTTTGCTCGGGTAATACCAGCATTTTGCCGGAGGATCAACTTTAGTAAAGATACCTTCTGCATCAATCTTGGTGTCCAGATCGATTGCTCCCTCTTCCACGCCGGCAATTGTAGTTAACATCTTATAGGTGGAACCGGGTGCCGTTCGCTGTTGGGTAGCTCGATTATATAAAGGATTTGTCTTATCATTAATAAGCTTTGCGTAATAAGCCGGTTCAACAGAATTCGTCAAACGATTATTATCATAGCTTGGATAGCTGACCATTGCCAATATTTCTCCGGAATTGGTATCCGTTACGATCACAGAACCTTCACACGGATCAAGTGCAAGCTGAGCCGGTGTGATCTCTAAATTATTGATCTTTCTGCGGATAAACTTATAATCCGATAATTCTCCGGATTCAAATTTCTTATAATCTGCATCGTTTTCCTTATCCAGCACTCCTTGCTCAAACAACATCTGTATAATCTGCGCTCCGCTTACACGGTTCGATTTTATCATGTATTTCATGACTAATTTGTCGAATTCTGTATCATTGGATAGTGCATTTTCAATATCATCGACCATTGCATTATAAACTTCTTCTGAATCATAATAATCACTTGATAATTCGAAGGAAGATATATCAATTGCCCCCTGATTGATCGCGTATTGTAAGAAAGTGCCAAGTGAAATGTTACCTGCAACATATTCTTTGTATGTCTCGTCCGTATTTTCAATCTTCTTGGAATCATAAATGTCACGGTCTGATAATGTCTGGTAAATATATTCCATATAAGAAGTATATTCATTATCTAATGTATTCATTGCTGTTGTCTCAGTAGTTAAAATACTGCGAATCCGCGATAATACATATTCTCTTGTTGAATCTAACGTATTATTAACAGCCTGTTCATAAGTACCGGCTTTGTTAGAGGATAAATGAGATATATCCAATGCATTGTTGTCAAATAATGCATAGTATACATCTGTGATCGGAATACGCTTGTCACTGGTACTGTCTTCATCTACTTCTTTGTCTGTGATATTGGTAAGTAATACACTGGCAATTTCTTTCTCTAATGTATCATAACAGTATTTTTGAAGGTCAGAATCAATCGTTAAATGAATGTCCTCACCTGCAACAGAATCCTGTTGATCCGTCCGTTCAATGATCTTACCGAGGTTATCTACATAGATTTCCTGAACACCATTTACTCCCCGCAAGGTACTCTCATACTTCTGTTCTAATCCTGTTTTACCGATCATATCATTGTTGCTATACTTGTTCTTGTCTGAAAGATCTGCATTATACTCTTCCATCTCGTCAGTAGAAATGGCACCGATATATCCTATGATATGTGCAAAATACTTGGCATCATTATAAACCCTGATAGAATCTACAACCACATTGATTCCCATTAGATCCGAACTGCATTCGTTCAGTTCAGCTACACTTTCATCGCTAACATCCATGGCAATCGTGACAGCCATATACTGTTGAAAACGATTCAACCATAACGCATAACGTACACTCATGATCTTAAGTGTTTCTTCCGGACTGTATTCATCAGATATATCAAATTGTTCCTTTGAGGCAAGATATGAGTAGACATCCTGTGCTGATTTGTTCTTTTGTTTATCTGTCAATTGATCCGCAGATGATTGTCCATAAACTTCCGCAAGAAAACGCAGTTTCTCAGTTTCTGAACTTGTAGTATATTTTGGCTTGCCATTCTTTAATTCGATTGGAAAATCAACACTTAATGTATCTCCGTTTTTCTCTAAAATTTCAATCGTCCTCGCTACAACGGAATTCTTAAGCTCATTTTCACTGACTCCGTTATCCGATGCAACTTCCGTTAACTGATTACTGTTTTCAAATGTAACAGAATATGCCAACTGATTATAGGCTAATAATTTACCGTTACAATCGAATATGTTACCTCTAGAAGCTTCCACCGTTAGCGTCTTCTTGGATTTGTAGGTAAAATTGTTCAGGTGTTCTGCACCTTCTATGATCTGTAATTTGAATAAACGTCCTATTAATGCAGCAAAAAGAAAAAAGATTACAACGGAAACAATAAATAATCTGTGTGATACATATTCAATTATATATTCTTTCAATGCATGCAATAATTCGCGTATCATCATAACTGTTCCGCCTCTTTCACTCGCTTTAATCGTAAATTGATACGTGCCAAAATCTTATAAAAGAACAATGTGATCAATATTGTATATATCATCTCAGGTAACACAACATCCATAAAATAAGTTGGAAAATCCAAACGATTCCGCATCAGGAAAAAGACGATATATACGATTACATTATAGATCAGATCATTCAAGGTGATCATAGTCATTGGAAGCAATACATCTTCCACATAATAGATCCTGTGAAAGAATCCATTGCCATAACCTAATGTCATATATATAAATGCATATGGACCTAAAATACTTCCAAAGAATATGTCGATTAACAGGCCTGAAAAGAATCCTACCAAAAGACCTTCTCTTCGCCCTCTCATCAATCCAAACGACATAGTAACGATCAGCAATAGATTCGGCACTACTCCTGCCAATTCCAAAAAATGAAACACCGTTGATTGTAATAGAAAACATACCACAATTATAATTCCAATAGTAATACTTCTTTTCATAGTTATTCCTCATCACCTGAATCATTTGTTGTTGCTTCTGTAGATGTCTCTGTTGTTTCTTCGTCTGTCTCTTCCTGCGAAGAACTTTCTTCTGACGTATCCGTTTCGGTACTTATATCTTCTGATGTTTCAGATCCGGTAGAAGTTTCTTCCGTAGCTGTCTCTGCCTCACCGGTAGTATGTTGAATGCTGTCATAGATATTTTTACTTTCTGAATCTGTTTTATAATTTGCTTTCAGATCTAATATTACCAATACTTCCTGCAAATTTTTAAAATCTACAACAGGAAGGCACTTAGCCGACTGCGTCAGATTATTCGCGTCCATCTGTACTTCGGAAATATAACCGATTAACAAACCGGGCAGAAATTTATTACTAACGTGAGAGGTTACTAATTCAGCACCATCTTCAACGCTAACTTCTTTATTGATATAACCGACATTAATGTATCCTTCTTTGATCGCAGTCAGATCACCGGATACCGTACAAAGAGAATCTGTTCCTGAAATAGTTGCGCTGACACTGCTGTTATCATCAATAATGGCACGCACTTTTGCATAATCCTTACCCACTTCAGTAACAATACCTGCCAATCCACCATCTGCTAATATATTGCATCCTACCTGAACACCATCTTTTGTTCCTTTGTCGATCACAAAAGTATGAAACCAGTTGGTGGAATCTGTTGCAATGACCCGTGCACCGATCGTGTTATATGACACATACTGTTCTTTTAGATTCAATAACTCCTGCAGACGCTTTAACTCATAATTCTCCTGCTCATATTTCTTGATCTCGGCAGAATATTCGTCTACCTTAGCCGTTAATTCCTGATTCTCCTTTAATAAGGCATTCTTGTCCTTGTGTTGTACCATTCTATTGTAAAGTGAAGCACCAACTTCATTAATGCCTGATTGCATTGGTGTGATGATTGCACTTGTCACCGTCTGTAAAGGTGCAAATCTGTTCTTGAATACAACCGAAAAAAGCAGTAATATGAAACAGATCACTGTCATAAACAAGTAGATGTATTTCGGTGGTATTTCTTTCTTGTCATGGAAATTCAAGAGTTAATCCTCCTTTAAATCAAACGATATACAATAATTCCAATAATCAATCCGATAATACTTGCAATATTAATGGTGATTGTCAGACCAAACGTGAATACCAGAATTCCTAAGTCCAATACCATCGGTGATGTTAAACCAAAGGTCTTTCCATAAGAAAGCCAGCTTAAGGCTCCTACATTAGATGCCAATGTTCCAAGATATCCCCCAAGTACAATGCCACATAATAAAATGATAAGCAGAACCCAATTGTTCTTTCTGGTATTATTGATTGCTGCCATATCTCTAACTCCTTTATTTACATTCCTATTCTCTCATGATAAAAATATCACATTAGGTTATAATAGCATATCTTGAACAAATCCACAAGATTCGGCTAATTATTTTTCAGATGAATAAGACCTTTCTCTTCTAATCTCGCTAAAGATTTCATAATTCCGAACTTTGCATGATCATATGACAGACCACCCTGAAAATATACTGTATATGGTTCATGCATTGGTGCATCTGCAGATAACTCAATTGATGCACCTGAAATAAATGCACCTGCTGCCATGATCACATCACAATCATATCCCGGCATCGCCCATGGCGTCGGGGTAACGTGAGAATCTACCGGGGCTGCATATTGGATTCCCTCACAAAATGCGACCACCTTTTTCGGGTCATGGAATGTAACCGCCTGAATGATATCATGGCGGGATTCCGTTCCGCCAGGTGTACATTCGAAACCTAACTTCTCATATAGATTTGCTGCAAAGATAGCTCCCTTTAATGCACCATTTACGACCTGTGGTGCCATAAATAAGCCCTGAAAGAAATCCTTATTAACACCTAATGTAGCACCTACTTCGCCACCTAATCCCGGTGCAGTCAGACGATAATATGCATTCTCGACGCACTCCTTTGTTCCACATATATATCCGCCGATTGGTGCCAGACCGCCACCCGGATTCTTGATCAGCGAGCCAACAATCATATCAGCCCCCACATCAGATGGCTCATGTAACTCTACAAATTCTCCATAACAATTATCTACCATGCAGATAATATCCGGGCTGATCTTTTTGATAAATGTAATTAACTCTCCAATCTGAGCGACAGAAAAGGTTGGCCGGGTCAGATAGCCCTTAGAACGCTGGATCGTT
>Ga0129310_1000708_pt1 | contig 36314 bp, 30 predicted proteins | sample Go1ome_2_FD_94433 | JGI IMG/M metagenome (GOLD analysis project Ga0129310, IMG submission 94433) | Western lowland gorrila individual fecal microbial communities from Wisconsin, USA - Go1022A metagenome | ecosystem: Host-associated > Mammals > Digestive system > Large intestine > Fecal | place... | reverse complement strand
GCTTCCGTGTGCGGGAAATACGATAAGCCTTCAATGCGCCTTTATTAAAAAATAGTGGAAGATTTGATATCAGCCAGTCGGAAATACGTAGTGGCCGCGACAGGGTCCTCCCCATTTAAGGTTAGAGACAATCAGCGCCCGGAACGGACCATGTCCGGTGCCGCGAAAACCTCCGCCTGAGTCTTCCGTCCCCGGCGAAAACCTGCCCAGGGGAAGTAGGCGGAATCAATTGCGAAGGGGACATGGGAGTCCGCCGGTGCTTGGCGAGGTCCCTCACGAGCTTAGCACTGCTGCGCACTCCAAAGAGTGCAAACGGTCCCCGCAGCAATTCATTCCGGCCGGATTCCCCCTGCACGATAACCTACCCACGGGGACGGAAGACTCAGACAGACTCCCCCACTACACCGGACATGGTCCGTTCCGGACGCGTCCTCAAACCTCAGTTAAATCTCCATTCAGCTGCGCAACCCCTTTGTTTTTCAGGGATTTTACGAAAAGGGTACTTGCAAAATAATAATTTTCCTGTAAAATAGAAGAGACGCAGTCGGGAATGAGCGGCAAGGCCCGCCTGTTGCAACTCAGAACATAAAATGACAGACAATCAGTAAGCATAAATTGAAAGCAGTGCATTATGAAAGGAAACAGATATGATTAGCACAAGTAATGTAACGTTGCGCGTAGGAAAAAAGGCATTGTTTGAAGATGTCAGCATTAAATTTGTAGAAGGAAACTGTTATGGAATGATCGGAGCAAACGGAGCCGGCAAGTCCACATTTTTAAGAATCCTGTCGGGGCAGCTTGAACCGACCAGCGGAGATGTCATTATTACTCCGGGACAGAGGCTGTCTTTCCTGCAGCAGGATCATTTTAAATATGATGCATACACGGTTCTCGATACCGTTATCATGGGTAATGCCAGACTGTATGAGATCATGAAAGAAAAAGAAGCCATTTACATGAAGGAAGACTTCACGGATGAAGACGGAATCAAAGCGGCCGATCTGGAAGGCGAGTTTGCCACGATGAACGGCTGGGAGGCGGAGTCCGATGCCGCCAACCTGTTAAATGGACTTGGTATTGATACGGAGCATCATTATAAGCTGATGAGTGAAATGATCGGTCCTCTGAAGGTGAAAGTACTTCTTGCACAGGCATTATTCGGGAACCCGGATATTCTTCTGCTCGACGAGCCGACGAACCACCTGGATCTGGATGCCATTGCCTGGCTGGAGGAATTCCTGATTAATTTTGAGAATACCGTTATCGTAGTATCCCATGACAGGTATTTCCTCAACAAGGTCTGCACTCAGATTGCCGATATCGACTATGGCAAGATTCAGCTCTATGCAGGAAACTATGACTTCTGGTATGAATCAAGCCAGTTGATGATTAAGCAGATGAAGGAAGCCAATAAGAAGAAGGAAGATAAAATTAAGGAACTGCAGGAATTTATCCAGCGTTTCTCAGCGAATGCTTCCAAATCCAAACAGGCGACTTCAAGAAAGAGGGCGCTCGAGAAAATTGAGCTGGACGAGATCCGTCCCTCCAGCCGTAAATATCCGTACATCGATTTCCGCCCTGACCGTGAGATTGGCAATGAAGTGCTGTGTGTGGAGAACCTCACCAAAACAATCGACGGCGTAAAAGTATTAGACGGAATTTCATTTATTCTGAACAGGGAAGACAAGGTCGCCCTGGTAGGACCGAACGAGCTGGCGAAGACGGTTCTGTTCAAGATTCTGGCCGGAGAGATGGAGCCGGATGAAGGAAGCTACAAATGGGGGCTTACCACGTCCCAGGCGTATTTCCCGAAGGATAACAGCGCCGAGTTTGACAACGACGATACGATTGTGGACTGGCTTACACAGTATTCCCCTGTCAAGGATGTAACTTATGTCCGCGGGTTCCTGGGAAGGATGCTGTTTGCCGGAGAGGACGGAGTGAAGAAAGTGAAAGTTCTTTCCGGAGGAGAGAAAGTGCGCTGCATGCTTTCAAAGATGATGATTTCCGGCGCCAACGTCCTGATATTCGATGAGCCGACCGACCATCTGGATATGGAGTCAATCACAGCCCTGAATAACGGTATGACTAAGTTCCCGGGTGTAGTTATCTTCTCGTCACGTGACCATCAGATTGTGGAGACGACGGCAAACCGAATCATGGAGATTGTGAACGGTAAACTGATTGATAAGATTACCACATATGATGAATATCTGGCAAGCGATGAGATGGCAAGAAAGCGTCAGGTATTTACCGTAACAGACAGCCAGGAAGAGGATGATTAATGTTACTGTTCACAGCCCCGCGGCGTGACCTTAAACTGGGGCTTTTTGCCCCCCGTGCTTTAGATGTAAAAATATAGTGTGCCTACAATTTAAGGCAGGTGTTCCGTGATGGGAACACCTGCCTTTATTGAAGGCGGTGACCTGTGCGCAGGGCATGCAGGTTATCGTTATTGGATTGGATTTTTAGTCTTGTCATCTTTTTTCAATTTTTCTGTGTTTTCCATGTAAGTAAGATAATTAACGTAATCCACCAGCAGCCGTTTCGATTTGCTGTTGAATGAATCTATTCTGCATACAAAATCCCCAATTGTTACATTCTGAATCAGGGAATTTGAAAATTCAGGGGCGATTTTGGGATAATCGATCCGGCCCAGCAGATAATCCGTGCTGACGTTGTAGTAGGAAGACAAATTCAGCAGATGCCGCACAGGAAGTTCGGTTTTGTTGGTCTCGTACCGCGAGTATATTTGCTGTGTTGTACCAATTACTTTAGATATATCTTCCTGGGTTTTTCCATTCTTTTCACGTAAAAGGCGGAGCCGCTCTCCCAGAATTCCCATGCCATCACCTCTGATTCTACTAGCTTACAAAAAACAGTTGTAGAACCAATTTATCATACATTGAAAATATTGTATTTCATTACTCGAGAAATGATGTATAGAACTTGATTTTTACTCATAATATTTGTAAAATGGAACTCAGATCGCTGCTATTACCTTTTCACACGGTCAGTGCAGCCAATGCGCAGATCTGTCTGAACTGCTGCAGTCAGCGGCTCTTTCCGGATAAATCTTTTCTGTATTGGGCCGGTGTTTTTCCGGACTCCCGTTTGAATACCTGGGCGAAGTAGGACTGGGAGGAAAATCCGGTAAGAGAGGCTATCTGGGCGATGGAATGATCGGTGGTAAGCAGCAGTTCCTTGCTGATTTCGATACGACGCGCATTCAGGTAGTTAATAGGGGACAGGCCGGAATACCGGGTAAATGCATGGACCAGATAGTATTTGCTCATATGTGTCAGCGAGGCGAGCTGATCCAGAGTAATGCTGTCTGCAAAATTAGAATCCAGGTACCGCTTAATCTGACTGCACTCCTTTGTCATCCTGGACGGGGTGAAGTGAGCCGGAAGAAGCTCCTGCTTCCGGACAAGGCGGATCAGCAGGACATCCAGAAGAGCCTGGCAGGCTGCGCCGTAACCGGCCTTCTGTTCTTCCGCCTCCTCCAGTAAGAGAAGCAGGATGGACAGAAGCTCCGTATCTGTTCCATAATGGCAGATAAAGAACCGTTCCAGGTTTTTGTTATCGCGGAAGGCGATTCCGCTCACACCCACGGCAATATACTCCAGGGGATAGCAGTCAAAAGAAAGTTCCGTATGCTCCATGTCAGGCGGAATAATAATCAAATCTCCTTCGCTCACCTGATATTTTTTGCCTTCCAGCGCGAAGAATCCCCTGCCCTCCGTAATGTAGATAAGCTCAGAGAAGTGATGGATATGGGGAATGCTCTGCCAGTCATTTTCATATTTTGAGGTGGAAATGTACAGAAGGCTGGCGGTCAGTTTCTCAAAGTCTTCATTATTAAAAATGTATCGGCTGCTGCTCATAAAAGTACCTCCAAATAGGAATGTTAAGAAAATTATAGAAAAAATAAAGAGATTTGTAAATATCAGGTTGAAAAATGTCGATGCAGGAGCAATAATTATAAAAAAGCTGACAAGAATCTGCTAGCGTCAGCAGGTCAGAATGAATATAATGTTACTAATCAGCCGTAACCGCCATAAAAATCATTTTATCGGCAAAAAAGTCCGGGCTGCGCAGTTAGAATTAAGAGGTGAACTACAAAGGATTTCAGGAGGATACTGAATGATGAAAGTTAGAGGAAGACTTACACTGCCTACAGACGTAGATATGGTGGAAGAGACACTGAAGTTAAAAGAAAGGCTTGATGCCGATGCACTGAGAGATTGTGACGGCACACAGATGCCTTCCGAACTTTTAAAAACTGGTGCAAAAATTTACGCAACCTATTATACAACCCGCAAAGATAACGAATGGGCGAAGAACAACCCGGAGGAAGTACAGCAGGAATATCTGATCACGGATCGCATCACGGCTACCAGCTGGACGCTTTCCATTGAACTGATGAAGGGATTTCACACACAGCAGCTGAAGGTCAACACGATAGATGAGCCAAAGCGCTGGTGGGAGGTCATAGACAGGACAACCAGCAAGGTGGTCCCTGTAGAAAACTGGTTTTACGATGAAGCAACCGGAGAAGTGATTATCAAGAGTATCCCATATCACCAGTATACGGTCAGCTTCCTGGCTTTTTTGATCTGGGATCCGGTTCATATGTATAATTACCTGACGAATGACTGGCAGGGGGCCGAACATCAGATGACCTTTGATGTACGCCAGCCGAAGACACAGGCATATGTAAAAGAGAAGCTGAGAAGCTGGTGCGAGGAAAATCCGGATGTGGACGTAGTGCGGTTTACCACCTTCTTCCATCAGTTTACCCTGACCTTTGATGACCAGAAGCGTGAGAAGTATGTGGAATGGTTCGGCTACAGCGCCAGTGTTAGTCCCTACATACTGGAGCAGTTTGAGCATTGGGCAGGCTACAGGTTCCGTCCTGAATATATCGTGGATCAGGGATATTTTAATTCAACCTTCCGCGTTCCTTCGAAGGAATTCAGGGACTTTATCGAATTTCAGCAAATAGAGGTCAGCAGGCTGGCCAAAGACCTGGTGGACATTGTCCATGCCTACGGCAAAGAAGCCATGATGTTCCTGGGAGATCACTGGATCGGAACGGAACCGTTCGGCAAATACTTTGACAACATCGGTCTGGATGCCGTGGTAGGTTCTGTCGGAGACGGAGTTACAATGAGGATGATATCCGATATCAAGGGTGTTAATTACACAGAGGGCCGTCTTCTTCCATATTTCTTCCCGGATGTATTTACGGAGGGAGGGGATCCGATCGGGGAGGCACAGGATAACTGGATGAAGGCCAGGAGAGCGATTCTGCGATCTCCGCTGGACCGGATTGGATACGGTGGTTATCTGAAGCTGGCTTCCGAGTGGCCCGGCTTTATCGAACAGATAGAAAAGGTGGTCGGTGAATTCCGCCAGATTCATGAGGCAATGGAGGGAACCAGCTCCTATATGGCGCCGTTTAAGGTGGCAATCTTAAACTGCTGGGGAGAACTGCGCAGATGGATGTGCAACCAGGTTCACCACGCGATCTGGCACAGGGAAATTTATTCCTATGTGGGGGTGATTGAATGCCTGAGCGGAATGCCGGTGGAAGTACAGTTCATAAGCTTTGACGACGTCCGTAACGGAATTGACCCTGATATTAAAGTGATTATCAATGCCGGAGATGCGTATACGGCCTGGAGCGGAGCGGAGAACTGGACGGATGAGAAAGTAGTTACAGCTATACGCCGCTTCGTTGACCAGGGAGGCGGATTTATCGGCGTGGGTGAGCCGACTGCCTGCCAGCATGAGGGCCGGTACTTCCAGTTAAGTGATGTTCTTGGGGCCGACAGAGAGATGGGATTCTCCATGAGCACAGATAAATACAATGAACTTTCCCCAAAATACAGAAACCATTTTATATTGGAAGATATAAAAGGTGAGATAGATTTCGGGGAGGGCAAGAACCGGATTTATGCCCAGGGCGCCAATTATGAGATCCTTGATATGGATGGAGAGTACAGCAGGCTGATTGTAAACAGCTATGGGAAAGGACGCAGCGTTTACTTCACAGGTCTTCCATATTCGCCCCAGAACTGCAGAATCCTCCTAAGGGCTATTTACTATGCCGCCCACAGGGAAGAAGAGATGAAGAAATATTATGTGACGAATGTGGAAACGGAAGTTGCCGCATTTGAAAAAGCCGGCCGCGTTGCCGTAATTAACAATTCGAAAGAGGATCAGATGACCGACCTCTATATCCATGGCTCGCTGAAATGCAGTTTGGATATGAAGGCAATGGAGATGGTCTGGGTTGAGATTTAGGAGTGCAGAGGCGGACATCCGGATATGGGCCGACTGAGGCCGGTTCAGGTTCTTCGGTACATTCTGGCGGTGCCGCTCTGTATCAGGCCGCTGTCTGAAAAGATAAGGAAATAAAAACCTTATCTTTTCAGGCTTTTTTATTTTACAGGAATTTCTCCTGTTAAATAAAAACCGCTCTGCGGAGGCTCGCAACTCTAAAGAGGGCTTGTTCACTTAGCGGGATTCTTTCTTGGCTTAATAATATTCAATAATTGAATGTATACCATAAGTATTATTCAGTTGCTTAATAGATAAAACCATCCTATTATGAAGATACAAATAGTTTTTGCGATACGGAACTCGAGCAGAAAATATTAATTTCAAAAAGGAAAGGAAGAAGGTTATCATGGCAAACAAAAAAGTTGAAATTATGATTGATGATGTCAGGCTTGTTGCGGAGCTTTATGTTGATGATGCTCCGATTATCTGTAACATGATTTTGAACAATCCGGGACAGAGGGCAATCATCCAGCACGCAAAGCTGAACGGGCAGTTATTCTTCGGCACGCTTCCCTATGCCTGTGGATTTGAGAACCAGTGCAGGGGAGGAGACTTAAAAACATTTGATCTGGCATACTACCCTCCCAGGAACCAGCTCTGTTTCCTGTACGGAGTAGGGACTGACGAGCCGCTGCCTATCAGCCGCATTGGCCGTATTGTAGAGGGGATGGAGGCCATGCAGGTTGTTGGAATCAAGAACTGGTTAAAGCAGGGCAGCATGATGACAATTACCGGTGAAGTAGAATAAGGAGGTGCACATAATGAACTGGAAGGCAGCGATTGACAAATTTGAAGAGAGACGTCTTGCAATCTGGGAAAATATGCCGCAGGATGTTTATGATTTGAGTGGCGGTAAGGTGCCGGGCGATACGAATGTATATGGACAGTATGTCACAACGATGATGTACGCAGATTCAGAACTCAGAACACTGTGTGATGAAGTCCTTTTTTATATGATAGAGACGGCGAAAGAGGGTGATGTGGATCTGCGCACATTGATTCACTTTGCAAAACGCATACTGGATTATAAAGCAAAATTCTTTGTGTTTACCGGTGTTCCTATGGCAAGTGAGCTTTTATTTATGTATCTGGAAGCGCTAGATTCGGTTGAAACACTGGAGGAGTTTGTACATCTGAGTAATGCGGCGCTTAAATATTTTAACCGCCATCATATGTGGGTGGATCTCATCATACCGTGGGGCGTTTATAACGGTTTTGCAAAACAGGATTTTGCACAGTATCTGTAAGTAATACGTCATAATATAACGGTAACAGACAGGCGGCGTTCCCTATTCCCACACGGGAAAACAGGAACGCCGTTTTAGTCCCTCCTATCAGCACACTGGTATGTGCGGGTTTTTTAAACTTTGTAATCCACGGGTACTTATCTAATATTTGAATTTCTGATAAATCAACATAATCACAGCAGCGGCTTTTTGCATTTCATATTCCAAGATATTCCTTTGTAATAGAAATAAACTCCTCGGCAGCAGGGGAGGCATGTTTAATGGATCGGATGGCAAGGCCCAGGATCCGGCAATGATCGCGGATCAGAGGCTTGGTGACAATATTATCGAACCGGAAGGGCAGAGCCAGTTCAGGAATCAGGGAGACACCCAGATTCTGGCCAATCATGGAAAGGGTAGCCATATCTCCCTTGATACGGAATTTAATCTCAGGGTTCAGTTTTTCCGCGTTCATTACCTGCCAGACATCCTCGTCGCCTCCCTCGTGCGGGATAATAAATGGGTATTTTACCAAATCGGCAGGATCCACCTTTTCACAGCCGGCCAAAGGATGCTCAATGGGGAGAACCGCGAGGATCGTATCCTTATACAGCGGGATAAAGTCATAATTTTCGGGCACCGGCATGGACATGAGACCGATATCGATTTTACCGTTCGTCAGCCATTCCTCCAGATCATAATGATTTCCTTCAAAAACCTGCAGCCTGACACCGGGATGAAGGGAAGAAAAACGGGAGACAATGGGCGGGACCCACTTGACGGAGGCGCTGTAGAAAGCCCCCACCCTCAGGGAACCGATTTCAATCCCCCGGATTTTACATGAAATTTCCTTCAGCGTTTCATCGGCAGACACAATCTGCTGCATGTAATAAATCAAAGGTTTTGCGTTTTCCGTTGGGAAAACGCCATCCTTGCCGCGTATCAGAAGAGGAAACCCCATCTCTTTTTCCAGGGAGGAAATCATATGGCTGATTCCCGGCTGGGTATAGACCAGGGCTTCCGCTGCTTTTGTGAGACTGCCGTACTCTACTGCCTTCAAAAATGCGCTGTATTTCAATATACTCATCGTCTGTCACCCTCATTCAATTTTGTAATGTAATCCATAATAATTATTCAATTGCTTAATGTGTTGCAATAATATACCATACATTTATAGATAATTCAACACAAATCGACAAAAATATCAAGCAACTATGATGCAAAGCAAAAGAAAAACAATATTTCGGCAGAGTCTATACGGATAACAGATAAAATGGTGCCGCAGGATAAAGGATTGGAGGAGACGCATGAAGAAGATTATCAACAGACCGGAACAGGTTGTCACGGAGATGTGTCAGGGGATGGCGCTTGCACACCCGGAATTACTGTACTCAGAAAAGTACCGGTTTATAACGAGAAAAAAGCTGAGTCAGGATAAGGTGACATTGATAAGCGGCGGTGGAAGCGGCCATGAACCTGCCCATGCTGGCTTTGTGGGGGAGGGCATGCTGGATGCAGCCGTCTGCGGCGATGTTTTTGCTTCTCCATCCCAGATACAGGTATATCAGGCAATCAGAGAGACAAAAAGCAGAAAAGGCACTCTTTTGATTATAAAAAACTACAGCGGAGATATGATGAACTTTAAAAATGCGGCGTATATGGCAGGCGAGGACGGAATTCAGGTGGACTATGTTAAAGTGGATGACGATATCGCGGTGCAGGACAGCCTCTATACGGTGGGCCGGCGCGGGGTGGCCGGGACGGTCTTTGTACATAAAATTGCAGGCGCAGCGGCATTAGCCGGATGTAATCTGGAAGAAGTGAAGGCTATTGCCCAAAGAACGGCATCATCGGTAAAATCAATCGGTTTTGCCTTCACCTCCTGTACCGTGCCGGCTAAGGGAACGCCAACATTTGATATCGGGGAGGATGAGATGGAGTATGGTGTCGGCATACATGGAGAACCGGGAATCAGACGGGAAAAACAGCAGGATGCGGACACAGTTGCCGAAAGAATGGTCTCGCAGCTTTTAGAGGCGCTTGGGATATCAGAACAGTCTGAGGAAGAAATTGCAGTCCTTGTAAACGGACTTGGAGGGACGCCCATGCAGGAATTATATGTCCTGAACCGTTCCGTACGGAAAGCGCTGGCAGAGAGGGGAATCAGGAAGGCGTATACCCTGGTGGGAAATTTTATGACTAGCATTGATATGATGGGGGCCTCTCTGTCGATATTGAAGCTGGATTCTGAAATTAAAAAATATCTGTTTGCCCCTTGTCAGACTCCGGCGCTCAAAATAGACGGCGAACCGGAACTGGAAGAGTTTGGGCTGCCGGAGTGCAAAACGGTACGTGACAAAGCGCCGGATAAAACCGGAAAGAACCGGGGAACAGGAATAATCAAAGACGAAGAAATATCTCTACACAATATGATTTTTATGATAGATTGTATAGGAGGATATATCATCCAAAATGAAGTTCCTTTCTGTGAATTAGATTCACACGCTGGGGACGGCGATTTCGGGATGAGTGTGGCAAAAGGATTTAGGGCGCTTGAAAGAGAATGGGAAGAGGTGATTGCGGAGTCAGACGATATCGCTTCATTTCTGAACGCCTGTTCCCTGATTATCATGGAAAACTGCGGCGGTGCTTCCGGGCCAATTTGGGGATCGGCTTTCCGGGCTGCATCTAAAGCGGCGGAAGGAAAGAAAACACTGAACGCTGCAGGTATGGCAGAAGTGCTTGCAAAGGCGGTGCAGGGAATCCAGGCGACCGGAGAGCGTTCCTTTGGACGAGGGGCCGTTCCCGGAGACAAGACCCTGATCGATGCCCTGGTTCCCTGTGCAGATACTTGGAAACAGCTGGCAGCGGAGGGAACCCCTATACTCCGGATCTTTACGCAGGCAGCAAAAGCAGCGGAAGAAGGGGCGGAAAGCACAAAGAAAATTGTAGCCAGAATGGGGCGGGCAGGTACAGTGGGTGAGAGGAGCCTCGGATATCCGGATGCAGGCGCCTACGCTCTGGGGGCAATTTTCAGGGAGCTGGCCCGCAGGCTGGAGCAGGCCTGAGCCTTTGTTTCTGCCGGAGGGCGTTTGAAAATTCAGACAATGAAACTGTAAAGACTATAATTGATACAGGGCCGGAGGGTGAAAAGATGGACTATCAACTTGAATTAATTGACGTAGCAAAACAGTATAAGGAATTTCTTGCGGTGGACAGCGTAAATCTGCAGATAGAAAAAGGAGAAATCGTCTCTTTTCTCGGTGCCAGCGGCTGCGGTAAAACAACGACACTGCGGATGATTGCCGGACTGATCGAACCGACCAGGGGAACGATCCGTATTCAGGGCCGTGATATGAACGGAATTCCTCCCCATAAAAGGGATATCTCCATGGTATTTCAAAACTATGCGCTGTTTCCCCATCTCAGTGTATATGAAAACATTGTTTACGGACTGAAGACGAGAAAAATTAAAGATAAGAAGGTTCTGATGGAGAAAGCAAGGGAGATGATGAATTTAGTTCAGCTTGAAGGTGTGGAAAACAGGCTGCCCAAGGAACTGTCCGGTGGTCAGCAGCAGAGAGTGTCGCTGGCAAGAGCCATGATTGTAGAGCCGAAAGTGATGCTGTTTGACGAACCGCTGAGTAATCTGGATGCCAAGCTGAGGGAAAAAACGAGAGTGGAAATCAGGAATCTGCTGAAGAAAATGAATGTCACGGCCATTTATGTTACCCATGATCAGGAGGAGGCCCTCACCATCTCAGACCGGATAGCCGTCATGAATAAAGGCCGGATAGAACAGATCACGGAACCAAGCAGTCTTTACACCCGTCCCGCAACCCGGTTCATAGCCGGCTTCGTGGGCCATGCCAATATTGTGGAAGGCAGTGTGACAAAGGCTACGGAGGACAGATTTGCCGTTAAGCTTACAAGCGGTGAAGAAATCTGGGCAAAGGCGGATCCGGTTAAAAAGGCGTCGGCCGGAGATGGGGCTGTCCTGATCATAAGACCGGAAAATATCCGTCTCCATGATGAAAAACCGGACAAGAGCAATATTCTTTCCGGAACGGTAAAAGCAAAAATTTATTTGGGTTCGACTTTGCGCTATGTGATCGAAATGGCGGGAAATAATGATTTTGAAGTGGATCTTCACACCAAGGATGAGGGAAGGGCTGTTGAGGGTGACATGATATATCTGGAACTCGACGAAAATGGACTGATCCTGGTTGAAAGATAGAGAATGAGAGGAGAGGAACAAATGAAAAAACAAATCAAATCGGTTATGGCACTGTTGATGGCAGGTATGCTGACAGCATGCGGTTCTTCCGGCGCTTCGGAAAGTCCCGCAAAAACCCCTGATACGGAAGCTCCGTCTGCGGCGGAGGCCGGCACACAGGACGCAGGTACGGAAAGCAAAGATACGGGCACGGCAGATTATTCCGGTGAGACTCTGGTAGTCCAGGTCTGGGGCGGAACTTATGAAGAAACACTCAGAAACTACATAATTCCTGCCTTCGAGAAGAAGACGGGGGCTAAGGTTGAAGTCGTAAGCGGTGCGGCTCCGCTTTCCCAGCTGGCCACGGAGGGTGATGCGGCTTCCATCGACGTGCTTCACGTGGACTGCAGTGAAGTTGTACAGGGAACGAATATGGATGTACTGGAGACACTCGATTTCAGCAAGATGTCAAACGCGCCGGATTTATACGAGGAAGCCCATATGTATGACACGGCGGTTGTGACGAACTGGGGCACCTACGGTATTATATACCGCAGGGATCTTGTGGAAAAAGAACCCGTGAGCTGGCTGGATCTCTGGTATGATGCCTACAAGGGCGGAAAAATCGGCGTTATTGATTACAGCATGGGCGGCGGTCTGGAATTTGCGGAAGCAATTTCACGTATCCAGGGATATACGTTGGCAGATCAAGAGAACTGGGATAATCTGTTTGCAAAGCTGTCCTCCCTGAAACCAAACATCGGTGTTTATGCAAGCCAGCACTCTGATATCGAGAGCATGCTCAGCAACGGAGACATCGTCATGTCTGTTGAGACAAACGGCCGTGCCATCGGCCTGATGAAGGAGGGCTATGATATCGGCTTCTGCCAGCCGGAAGAAGGCTCTATTGCAATGACATCTCTGGCTGCCATAAGTAAAGGCTCCACAAAGAAGGAACTGGCATATTTATTTGTAAACGAACTGATTTCACCGGAAGGACAGAAAGCCTATGCGGAAAATAATTACTATGCTCCTTCCAACGGAAAAACCGTGATTGCGGAAGAACTCCGCGAATATATGCCATACGGCCAGGAACAGGTATCCAAACTGCTTTATATGGATTCTGAGACGCTGGAACCGGTAAAAGCGGCGCTTATTGAGAGATGGAATAAAGAATTTAAATAAGCAGGTGAGGACGCCGCCGCAGGCCAGCGGCCGCTGAGTGTCTCACACGTTAAGTGCGGGGGCGGACCTTGTCGCGGCCCCGCACCACACCGGACATGGTACGTTCCGGACGCGTCCTCCGGGCCTCAGTTAAATCTCCAAAGTACAGAAAGAGAGGTATTTCCATGGATAGAGAAAAAGACACATGGTCTTATGTGAATAAATGGTACTTAATTATTCCCCTGGCTTTCCTGACATTTTTCTTTGTCGCTCCGCTGGTTAAAATGTTCTATCTGAGCCTTTTTCAATTTAACGGGGTCAACAAACCGTTGGGAGCGTTTACCCTGTCCAACTATGATAAATTTTTAAAAGACGGATATTACTGGGGTGTCCTTGGAAAGACGGTCGGACTCAGCTTTTTATCGGCAATCATCTGCGTTATCCTCGGATATCCTATTTCATATCATCTCAGCAGAATGCAGGGGAAGAAGAAAAGTATCATTACGGCCATGGTCATGCTGCCTCTCTGGGTTTCGATCACGGTCCGAATGTTCGGACTGATGACGATGATTGAGTGCGGTACATATCTTGCCGTTGAGATTGGGCTGGTCTACTGCGGCCTGCCCTACATGATTATGATACTGACAGGGCCAATCGGAAATGTGAGCCAAAGTGTTGAAGAGGCATCGTACGTATGCGGAGCCGGTTTCTGGGAAACATTTTTTAAAATTACATTTCCACTGACAATCAAAGGCGTAATTTCAGGATTTATGCTTGTATTTGCATTAAATACAGCGGCTTTCGTCGTGCCGGTCATGCTGGGAAGCGGGAAAATTGTCACCATGACCACCCTGATTTACCAGCAGGCAACTTATATTTATGACTGGGGCTTTGCGGCTGCGATTTCCGTAATTTTTCTGATCGTATCCATGGCTCTTACAAATTCAGGAAAACTGTATGATATTTACTGTGAAAAAAGGGCGGAACGTTCTTCCAGAATATTGAGAGATGAGCTTCGCAGAGAGGGGGAATAAGATGAATTTTACTAAAATTGCGGGGAAGGTATTCAGAAGTCTTGTATATATGTTTTTGCTCTGCCCTCTCTGTGTAGTGATCTGTACGGCCTTCAGTGATACGAACAGAGTTATTTTCCCGCCCCGGGGATTTACGCTCAAATGGTTCGGGAGAGCCTTTGCCAACACGGAATTCCTGAGCTCTTTGATTTTGAGCGTAAAGATAGCCTGCGTCAGCGTTGTTATAGCCTGCGTACTGGGAACGATGGTGAGCCTCTGGTTCTGGAAGTCCGGCAGCAGGGTAAAAGGGATTTTTGAGACGATTTTTTTATCGCCAATCGTCATTCCGACTATCATCAGCGCCGTTGCATTTTTGCAGTACTTTGCCATTTTCGGAAATATGTTCACGAACTATTGGAAGTTGTGCCTGACTTATGCGATCATAGAAATTCCCTATGTCATCAGAACCGTCACGGCCAATCTGGTGGGACTTGATACCGGATTCGAGGAGGCTTCCCTGGTACTTGGCGCTTCGCCGGTCAGAACTTTGTTCAAGGTCACGCTTCCATGTATCCGCCAGGGAATCATCGGCGGAGCCGTTTTCTCCTTTGTCGTCGCCTTTGACGAATGCGTTATTATCATGTTCATGAAGAGCGCTAAGACAGTAACCTTCCCGCTCCGTCTTTATTCTTATATAACTGAGTCGTTCACCCCGCTCATATCGGCTTTTGCAACCCTGTTTATTATCGTTGCAGGGGTAGTAATCTATATTGTGGAACGCAAGATTGGACTCAGCAAGCTTTACTGACCGGTTCTGCGGCCCTGTACGGTTTTCCTGTACGGCAATGGCCCTCCATACCGCATGGGTCGGCCAAAGCGCCGTAATGCGGTAAAATAAATTCCCGGAATAAACTTGCCGTTATTCCGGGAATTTTGACGTTCACTGGGGCTAAGGAAGTATGGCGATAAAGTGACTGCACTGCGGCGGCAGGCAATTATGCAGCCGAAGCGCCCTCCGCAGGCAGAGAATCCCTCGAGCGGTATTCTTACTCAAGGAATATATACCCATAATATGGGTATTGACGTACCCATAATTTAGGTATATGGGAAAAGCATACCTGATATAATAACTTCAGAGGTGTGCAATGGGAAAGAAAACGTCAGTGGAAGATTTATTAAAGGCAGATGGTAAATTAAAGGAATTACGCAAAAGGCGCAACTTAATACAGGAGCAGCTGGCTGATGAGATAGGAACATCTCAGCAGACGGTCAGCCGCGTTGAAAAAGATAAATTATCAATGTCGATTGAAACTTTGATACGTCTTACCGTTTATTTCAATGTTTCTGCTGACTACATGCTGGGAATTTCCGATCTGGTTCAGCCGGAAGACTCCATTAAAATCCATGAACTGGTCCAGCTTTACAGAGGCCTTAATGAACGTGATAAGGAATTGGTATACAGTCAGGTAAAAAGAATGCATGAACTGGATCGGAAAAAGAAGAATTAGCCCCGGCCGGTTATATCCTTTGGGAAACCGGCTGAATTGACATAAAATCTAAATCAACTCGAAATCAAATCGAAAAACTCATTTCCAATCAAGATAATAATTTCCCGCAAAAAACCGTATAACTGGACAGTACCGCCCTATAAATGTTTTCGCTGCGGTCTCTTTGCCCTCAGCATAATCGACGCTCGGTATTCGGTCGGCGTCATGTCTGTGAGCTTTTTGAACTGTCTTGAAAAATAATGAACCGAGGTGTAGCCGAGCGCATCCGCAATCTGGGTAAAATTCATCTGCTGGTTACGAATCATCTGTTTGGCCGCGTTTATTTTCATCTGGTTGAAGCATTCCATCACGCCGCTACCCTGGTAGGTGCGGAATAATTTCTTAAGCTGGGACACGCCGATCAGATTGTCCCGGCATATTTTTTCTACCGTAAGCGACTTTCCTATATTTCTGTCAAGGTAATCCAGGATGTCGGAGAACAGTTCATTTCCGTCTGCCAGTGCCGGAGACTTTCCGGGAGCGTGAGCGCCGTTTAGCTTATGGTTCTCCCCGAAAGCGAGCGTGCCTGAGAAGTTGCGGAACAACTGGATTAAAAACTGCTCCAGATGGATTTTGATCATCTGCTCCGCCCCGAAGGGGATACTTTCCCTGCGGCTCAGAACCTCCATATAGGGATCATCCATCGGTCCGTCGAAGGTCTCACGGGCCTCGGCAATAATCTGAGAAAGAAGATTGCGTTCACTTTCCCCGACAGTCAGTATCTTATGCTCAAAGAAAGCCATGCAGGGTTCACCCGCTTCAAAGGAGATGACCACAAGGTTCGGCGCGATAACATTATTGGCGGCCAGTGCGTGGAACTCATTGGGGCGGTGAAAGATAATCTGCCCCTGTCTCAAAATGAATTTCTCACGATCTGCCGTTACCTGGAGTTCCCCCTTATCCACATAAAGAAATTCCCAGAAATTATGGGACTCGCCGGGGAAGGTAAAATCACTCATATATTCGAAGTAGTGGAGGCTCACGATCTTCTTGATGATCAGCTCCTCCTTTAATTCGGTAAACTGGTAAGACATGCCGCCTCCTGACTGTGATTGCTGTTTTGACTGCTGCTCTTTCGAAAAAGTGGATCGGTTATTGGCCTGAACTGTTAATTATCATTTTTTACATTTTAAACCACAGATTGCTCCATGTAAAGAATAAAAGAACTAAAAGTGCAAAAAAGGAAACGTTTTGTATAAAGAAATTTGGCAATTAGTATAATATCATAGAGATATGAATTGCACTAAATGTGAAAATTCACTAAAAGTGTTAAGGAGGAAGATTTTATGAAAAAAAGAACATTAAGCGTACTTCTGACGGCGGCTATGGCAGTTTCCATGCTCGCAGGCTGCGGCAGCAAGACAGAGGCTCCGGCTGAAACAGCTCCGGCAGCAACCCAGGAAGCAGGCGGGGAGACAGCAGCTCCGGCCGAAGGCGGAACACTGGTTTACTGGTCAATGTGGGAGTCCACGGAACCGCAGGGCCAGGCTATCCAGAAAGCAATCGATGCCTTCACAGCAGAGACAGGCATCAAGGTAGACGCACAGTTCAAGGGACGTACCGGTATTCGTGAAGGTTTACAGCCGGCTCTTGACGCGGGAACCAACATCGATTTATTTGACGAAGATATCGACCGTGTCAACAAGACATGGGGACAGTACTTATTAGATCTGGAAGATTTGGCAAAGGCAGCCGACTATGAGGCGACGGCTAATGCAGGACTGATTGGCGCATGCCGTGAGGTAGGCGACGGAACATTAAAATCCATTCCTTACCAGCCAAACGTATTTGCAATGTTCTACAACCAGTCAATTTTTGACGAAGCCGGTGTTACGGCAGTTCCGACTACATGGGAAGAGCTGGATGCGGCTTGTGCAAAGATTAAAGAAGCCGGATATGTTCCGATTACAGATGACGACGCATACATCACCTGCTTATTCGGTTATCATATGTGCCGTCTGGTAGGATATGAGAGAACATCCGAGATTGTTAAGAACGGCGAATGGGATGACCCGGCAGTTCTTAAGACAGCAGAAGCTTTTGCAGATTTCGCAAAGAAAGGCTACTTCTCCGAGAATATCGCTTCCAACGTATGGCCGGCAGGTCAGAACATGGAACTGGCAGGCGGAACGGCAGCTATGTACTTAAACGGCTCCTGGCTTCCAAACGAAGTTCAGGCTATGGCAGGCGACGACTTCAAATGGGGATGCTTCAGCTATCCGGCAGTTGAAGGCGGAGTAGACGGAACAAACGCATCCAACTACGGCGCTCAGGTATTCGCCATCAACAAGAATTCCAAGAATGCAGAGGCAGCGTTCCAGTTAATCTGCAAGATTACCAAGGGTGAATTTGACCAGGTTCTGGCTGAAGAGAGCAATGGTATCCCGGCAGATACAACCAATACAGAGTGGCCGGCAATGGTACAGTGTGCACAGCCGGTTATGGAACAGCTCACAGTTCGTTATCCTTGGGCAGCAGGCGCAGAAGATAATGCAGACATGACACCAATCATCAAAGAAAACATGCTTAAACTGGTTGGCGGCAGCATTTCAGCTCAGGAATTTGTCGATGCATTAAAGAAATAAAAACTGAAAATACAATTCATAACGGAGTAGAAGCGTCCGCGCTTGAATGAAAGACTACTGAAATGAAGAATTACATGGTGGCATCGATAAAATTCATCGCTGTCACCATGTTTTTATAGAAATTCTAAAAAAAGATAAAAGGGGGAAACGGCTTGAAGAAGAATAAAGCAATGATTGTCACTTTCCTGGCTCCGGCATTATTTATGTTTATTATGGTATTCCTGTACCCCATCTGCCGGACCGTTGTGATGAGCTTCTTTAAAATAGAAGGAATCACGGATTCATTTTCGAAGTGGCAGTTTACCGGAATTGACAATTATGTTAAACTTATGAATACCACACTGTTTAAAACCTCTATGTGGAACCTGTTCCGCATCTGGTTTATCGGAGGGATCATCGTTATGTCTCTGGCGCTCTTATTTGCGGTTATCCTCACCAGCGGAATCCGTTTCAAGAGTTTTTTCAGAGCTATGATTTACCTGCCGAACGTGGTCAGTGCGGTGGCTCTGGCGACGATGTGGCTCCAGTATGTGTACAATAACCAGTACGGCCTTTTGTCGGGAGTCTTTAAAAAGCTGGGACTGACATCACTGGCCAAGATTCAATGGCTGGACAGTGATCACAAATTTTATGCTCTTTTGTTTGCCTACTGTTTTGGTATGGTAGGATACCATATGCTGATTTTCGCCAGCGGTATTGAGCGTATCAGCGAAGATTATTACGAAGCGGCGACTCTGGACGGAGCTAATAAGCTGGGCCAGTTCCGCTACATAACACTGCCTCTTTTAAAGGGCGTATTTAAGACGAATATTACCATGTGGAGCGTAACTTCCGTAGGATTTTTCGTGTGGTCGCAGCTGTTCTCCTCCGTTACGGCGGATAATCAGACGATCACTCCGATGGTTTATCTGTATATGCAGATCTTCGGCGCCGGCAACAGTGTGACGGAGCGTAACTCCGGTCTCGGTGCGGCAGTCGGCGTTATGCTGAGTGTCTGCGTTGTTCTCATCTTCTGGCTGTGCAACCATCTGCTGAAAGATGATGATCTGGAATTCTAAAAGGAGGGGAAGTTATGGCGAAAGAAAAGAAAGTGCGCGAACGCGTTAACTGGAACAGAGAACTGAAACTTGCCCCCGGCTACCTGATTCTTTGTCTCTGGATTTTATTTACCGTTGTATTACTGGGCTGGGTGGTGGGCGCCAGCTTTTCAACAACAAAGGCGATTTTTTCAGGAAAGATTATGTCCAGCGGTTTTCATTTGGAAAATTATGCGAAGGCATGGAATAACTCAAATGTTTCCACCTTTTTCATGAATTCGCTGGGATATTCGATCATCTCCTGTACGCTGCTGATTCTGATTTGTGCTCCGGCCGCATACGTTCTGTCACGTTTTAAGTTTATCAGCAATAAAGTAATACAGACCGGTTTTGTATCGGCCATGGGCGTTCCGGTTGTTATGATTGTGCTCCCTCTGTTCGGCCTTGTGGCGGGCATGGATCTTCTGAACCACGAATTGTCTAACCGGCTGGTACTGATATTTTTGTATGTGGGAATTAATGTGCCGTATACAACGATTTTTCTTCTGACCTTCTTTGCCAATATATCAAGGGCATTTGAAGAGGCGGCGGCTATTGACGGGTGTTCACCCACGAAAACGTTCTGGCTGATTATGCTGCCGATGGCACAGCCGGGTATCATCACTGTTACAATTTTTAATTTTATCAATGTATGGAACGAATACTTTATATCCCTTATTTTCGGAAACTCCGACCGGATCCGTCCTGTTGCGGTAGGACTGTACTCCATGATCAATTCCATGAAGTATACGGGCGACTGGGCCGGTATGTTTGCGGCGGTTATTATTGTATTCCTGCCGACCTTCATACTTTATATCTTCCTCTCTGAGAAGATTATTGCCGGCGTAACAGGCGGCGGTGTCAAAGGTTAAGGCGGATTGTCCCGTTCGCGGAACCGCGTTTTTCGCCGGGGCCGGGAACCGTGACCAGAGCGTGTTTGAAAATTCATTCCCGCCATCTGCACGCCCCGCTTCGCGGTATATTTGGCCCGAATTCGCTTGCCGTAGTCCACTACGCAGCGCTCATTCGGACTAAATCTCCCACAAAGTGTGACGTACATCTGACGGAAAGCAATTTTCAAACACGCTCTATGGCAAATTCAAGTGAAAGGATGTATTAATAATATGGAAAAAAAACCGGTATTAGTAATTATGGCAGCCGGAATGGGCAGCAGATACGGCGGTTTGAAGCAAATCGATCCGGTAGACCGGGAGGGAGACCTGATAATTGACTTTTCAATCTACGATGCAGTTGAAGCCGGATTTGAAAAAGTCGTGTTCATTATAAAGAAAGCGATAGAGAAAGATTTCAAAGAGCATATCGGCCGCCGCATGGAAAAGCACGTTGAGGTTGAGTATGTTTACCAGGAGACGGATGTGCTGCCGGACGGATATGAAGTACCGGAGGGCCGGGTAAAACCGTGGGGAACGGGGCACGCGGTGCTGTGCTGCAAGGATGTGATTGACGGCCCCTTTGCCGTTATCAATGCAGACGATTATTATGGCAAAACGGCATTCCGTGAAATTTATAACCAGCTGGCTTCCCATGGCGACGATGAGAAATATCAATATACTATGGTAGGCTATGAGCTGTATAATTCAATAACGGAAAACGGCCATGTGGCCAGGGGCATCTGCAGTACGGATGAGAATCACAGGCTGGTGGATATTCAGGAGAGAACCAGAATTGAAAATCATGGCGGCAGAGCGGAGTATACCGAGGACGACGGAAAAACCTGGGTATATCTTCCCCATGGAACCATCGTTTCCATGAATATGTGGGGATTTACAAAGAGCATTCTGACGGAGCTGGAAGCCAGATTTGTTCCGTTCTTGGAAGCAAATCTTCCTGTGAATCCGGTTAAGTGCGAATATTTTCTCCCATTTGTCGTAGATGAACTGTTAAAAGAAAACAGGGCTGAGGTAACGGTTTTAAATACTCCCGACCGCTGGTACGGCGTCACCTACAAAGAAGACAAACAAATGGTAATGGATGCCATCCAGGGTATGAAAGATGCAGGAATTTACCCCGAGAAACTCTGGGAGGACAGATAGATGGTTAGCAAGATACTGAAGACAGAAGAGGCCATAGCTAATATGAGCTATGAAGGTGCGGCGGAGGAATATTACCGTTACGGCCACGGACATATCAACGACACATTTTACGTCAGTACGATGGCGGAGGACGGGAGACATGCCTACATTCTGCAGCGGATGAATCGTGAAGTTTTTAAGGACCCTGTATCACTGATGAAGAACATCACCGGTGTCACAAGCTTTCTCAGGAGGGAGATTGAGAAGGAGGGAGGGGATCCGCTGAGGGAGACCCTGAACCTGGTGCCGGCTAAGAACGGCAGGGACTATTATGTGGACAGTGACGGCCAATATTGGCGCTCCTATTTGTTCATCGGCAATGCAACCTGTTATGATAAAGTAGTGAAACCGGAAGATTTTTATCAGAGCGCGAAAGCATTTGGCCGTTTTCAGAGGCAGTTATCCCAGTATCCGGCGGATGAACTATATGAGACGATTCCGAATTTCCATAATACTCCGGTACGTCTGGCGACGCTGAAAAAGGCGGTGGAGGAAGATGTATGCGGCCGCGCCGCTTCTGTCCGGAAAGAAATTGAGTTTGTTCTGGAACGGGCCGGGGAGGCAGGAGTGGCGATGGATATGCTGAAAGAAGGCAGGCTTCCGCTTCGCGTTACCCATAACGATACAAAGCTTAATAATATCATGATTGACGACTCGACAGGAGAGGCGCTGTGTATTATTGATCTCGATACGATTATGCCCGGGCTGTCAATCTTTGACTTTGGTGATTCTATCCGTTTTGGAGCCAACACTGCGGCCGAAGATGAACAGGACGTTTCACTGGCAGGATTATCACTGCCGCTGTTCGATATTTATACGAAGGGATATATGGACGGCTGCAATGGGAGCCTGACAAAAGAAGAGGTGCAGATGCTCCCAATGGGAGCAAAGCTTATGACGTATGAATGCGGAGTCCGCTTTCTTACGGATTATCTCCAGGGCGACGTATACTTCAAAATAAGCAGAGAGAAGCATAATCTTGAACGCTGCCATACCCAGTTTGCCCTTGTGGCCGACATGGAGAAAAAGTGGGATGAGATGAACGCGGTTGTCGGGAAATATTCCAGCCGGTCAGAAACTGCACTGACACGTTCCTAATTGAAACAACAGCACTGTCGGTAAGAACAGCAACGATAACCTGCACGCTCCGCGCACAGGTCACCGCCTTCAATCAGGATGTGAAAGCCGGCGGACAGGGCAAAGCTCTGCCCGCCGGCTTTTTACTGAATGCGGTGACCTGTGAACAGCAATACTTTACCAAAGCTTACGATAAAAAAGATGGTAATACTCGGAAAATGTATTATAATAGAGATACTCTTATAAAAGTTACTGTCTGTCCGGAAAGGGGGAGCTGAATGGAAGAGCAGATTTATAGTCCGGGAATGCAGGGAATTCTGAAAGTGAATATGTTCAGCGGATTTTCGATGACTTATGCAGGAAAAAAGATTGCATTTTCAAGAAGCAGTAATATGAAATTTATTCAGCTTCTGCTTTTGCTGTTCCTTCATGCCGATCAGGGGATTTCCAAAAAAGAATTGATAGATACGCTCTATGGCTGGAATGCCGGGGTAAATCCCAACAAGAATTTGAATAATGTTATCTACAGGCTGAAAAAGCAGCTTGTTTTAGCCGGACTGCCGGAAGAGGAATATGTTGTTCTCGAAAGCGGCATGTGCCGCTGGAGCAGCAGTTTTCCGGTAGAAACAGATGCCGTCCGTTTTACCGAATGCATCAGCATGGCAAAGGAATCGGCAGGCGCCGGGCGCATCGGTTTTTTAAGAACGGCGGAACGGCTGTATACGGGTGAATTGCTGCCGGAATTTTCTACGGAGCTATGGGTCATTGAGCGGAATCTGCAGCTTAAGGGAATGTATCAGCAGGCTGTGGTGGAGCTGGGGGAATATCTCCGACAGGCCGGCGAGTATCAGGAAGAGCTTCGGCTTTACCGGAAAGCCGGCAAATTATATCCCTTTGATAAATGGCAGATTCAGGAGATTGACTGTCTGATGCTGCTGAAGGAGTATAAAGAGGCATATGACGTCTATCGGAATACGGCCAAACTCTATTGCGAGGAGCTGGGCGTGCCGCCCGGGCCTGAGATGGTAAGCCGTCTGCGCAGGATAGAGAGTCAGATTAAGAATCCGGTAGGGAATTTTGAAGATTTAAAAGAAAACTTCAGGGAGCAGAAGAATACGGGTGCCTATTACTGCCTGTATCCCAGCTTTCTTGACTCCTGCCAGCTGCTTGCGAGAGTGGCAGAGAGAAGCGGAAGATCTATTTTCCTGATGCTTCTGAACCTGACCGAGCGGTTGGGGAAGGAGATAACGGATTCGGAGAAGCTGGAGACGCAGATGGAGATCCTGAAGGAGGTAATCCGGTCATCGTTCAGAAGAGGAGATCTGTTCACCACCTACAGCAAGAGCCAGTATATGATTATTCTGGTCGGAACAGAGAAAGAGAACTGCAACAAAGCATTTACCAGGTGTCTTGACAGATGGAAGCAAACCGAAGGAGCAAAAGGGGAACTCAGTTATTCGGTAGAGTCCCTGGTCAAAATGTTGAATCCCGAACTGTCACAGGAGGGGGAAACTCCGGACTGGAAATGAGATTCCGGTATAAACAGGTAAAAAAGTTATAAAAACAGTAAAAAGAATAAAAAAATCAGGAGCTGCTATTGGCGAGGTAATTCGCGAGGCAGCTCTTTTGTTATGATAAAAATAATACGCTTAAGCTGATAGACGCTGCTCTGGATGATTAAAGAATTAAAACGGATAAATGAGGAGAAAAATGGCGGGAATGTTCAGGAAAATAAAAGAGGATGGCAGGTTAAGACGAACGATGGCCGCATGGCTTGGCATCTGTATAGTCGTGCAGATGGTGTTCGGCAGCCTTGGCGCCGTCCGTACGTATGCCGGCGACACGATTTATAAGGTAATCACGGTCAGTGAAAAAGAGATTATAAAAGGTGTGAAGCGGGCGGCCGGCAAGGACCATGAGTATGTTCCGAATATAGACAGAAAGAAGCTTCCCTATGCAAATGAAGAGCTGAAAGATGATGCAATTGACAAGATTACGCCTTTCCTGATGGGAACATCCATTATTGAACAGAAAAAGGCGGGCGATAATTGTTCTGTCATTGTGGCAGTCAGCGGGGAGGAGCTTCCGGCATCGGGCAGTGAAGCCGAATACGCAGCAGAAAACGTAATATTTATCGGATTTAATGGAAATAAGGACAGTGACTGTGTATTTACGCTGCAGATAGTCGATGCGAACGATATTGTAATACGCTCTATGACAATTATTACGTATAAACAGGACGGCGCAGCAGCCACGCCGCCGGAGGCCAGCGGCTCGGAAGCAACGCCCTCCGAGGATGGCACGGAACCGGCAAGCCCGTCCGCCGCCACATCTTCCACAGCAACCGGTTCTGAGATGCAGGGATACGGCTTTGCCGAAGCAGGGGCCAGGGAAGAGCTGGGAGAGGATGAACTGACGGATTTGGTGCAGAACGGAGACATTTCCACTCCGGGAGAGGCAGCCTCACCCGGCAGTCCGGATGACCCGAAAGATGCGGCAGGCCCCAGAATGACGGTACCGGCAGGCGGATTTTGTGTCGCATTTGCGGAGAGCGGTACGAATGCGCACGGAAAAATAGCACAGGTTCAGGCCTTTCTGGCCGATGGTGAGGAAAAGGTAATGTCAGGCGCAATCGGAACCTTTCATATTGCGGCCGATTACAGTGTAGTTGACGAAAAACTGCCGGAATACGCTTATTTCACAGTAAGATTCAAGATAGAGGATGATAAGGGCAATGACTACGGGAATGTAAAAGGCCCGGAAAGTGAGCCGAGCGCCAGGCCGGTTTCGTCCCTGAACAGTGAAAAACAAAGGGAATGGAAGGCCATCCACGAACTGCTGTTGGAATCTTCCGAATATGCGGACGCGGCGCAGTGTAATGACTGGCAGATGATAACGGCGGAAACGAACACCTATTTTTATTCCGCCGGGGCCGGATTAGCGGTATTTGGAATCAGGAACGGCGGAACTGCAATCACGGATCTTCCAATATTCTTTACCTTTGATAACTATATTACACCGATTGGTTCCGCAATTACGGCTACACCGGGAATCCTGAACAGGGAGGAGCTTAAAGAGGCATATGAGAGCAGCGCAGGCCCTGCTCACAGTGGAGATGCTGCCCTGATCGAAGGGGAAGCAGTCACCATGAGAAGCAATGCCCGGTACTGGTGGCATGATGTAAAGCTGTCCAATACCGGCAGTCTTGGCAATATGGCGGCAGGAACAAATGTGGGAAATGCTGACGGTGAAATTATTTACAAAATTTCAGCAGGAAAAGATTACAGAAGCGACGTGGGCCGCCTCTATACAAAATCTTATTCAGTCCTCGACGTTATTGCATTTGACGGGTTTGCCCTGGATATTTCCGGATATGGATTATCTGTTGATGCCTCAGTCAAAAAAGGGGAACTGTATCTGACAAAAGATGGCCGTAATGTGGCAAAGCTGATTGGACTGAAGCTTCCGGGAGGATATCATTCCGGTGAAGTAAAGGTGACGCCGGTTTACCAAAACAACGATTCTTCAACGAATATCATAACCGGTTTTGAAGTGCGCTACACGGCAGAAAACAAAACTTTGGCAACAGACGGGCCAAAAGATATGGCGGACATCGTAAGTGATGAGATGAATGTCTACCTGGGAATCGGTTCGGTTCTCAAAAAGGCGGCTGGCATCATTAAATATGACGGGAATGCAGCAGTTTCCGGCCGGAATCCGTCGGTGTCGTGCAAAGTGTATTTTGACGCCTATTCCATCATGTATGATGAGACGGCAGACAACACGGACCTGGAAAAGAACGACGGAGAAACAAATCATCACAGTGAAGCAGAAAATAACCTGACTGCAAATTCCGCTTATCCTCTGACGAAAGAGGCATATACAGACAGGGACTGCAAGGTTAAGGCAGAGGGGGAAAATAAGATATTCGAACCCGGCCGGGAAGTCCGTTATAAAATCAGGGTCAAAAATAATGGTTATGCAGAAGAACGGTTTGACATCGTGGACTCTCTTCCTGCGGGTCTTGACACTGCGTCGGTTAAGACATTAAAGGTGATGGTGGAAGGAAAACAGCTTCCGGCAGACGCTTTTACGGATCTTCCTGCCAATACGGCCGTTTCCCCGGCCGTCAAAGTATGGGGAAACATTCTGATTCCGTCCGGCGGGGAAGCAGTTGTCATATTTGAAGCCGCCTTTAAATCGAAAACAGAGTTTTCCGGTAATAACATCAATACGACGCAGACCAATTCAGCCGGATGGTACCGCAGTTCAGATGTGCAGAGAGAAAAAAGCCTTGGCAGGGATGATGCGACGGTATTCGTGAACCTGAATACTTTACAAGAGAGCGATGTCACATTCAGGAAGACTATCGTAAATGCCGGAACAGGCGGCAGCCAGCCGGCAGTGGGCAGCGACGTGACATATAATCTCATGGCGGGATTAACCGGAGGCGTACACAATTCCCACTGGATCACGGTAAAAGACGAATGGCCCGGCTCCGTAACGTTAAAGGAAATCTCCAATATTCCTTCACAGGCAATTATCATCATAAAAGAGAATGGGACGGAGATTAAACGCTATGAGAATAAGGGAAACAGCGCGGCTTCCTGGAGCGCGTTCTCGCTTGCAGGGAAATCCGGAATTACCGTGGAAGCAAGAGTCTATCTCAAACCGGGTGTGACGGAGAATATTAAATTAAAGGGGAGGATTGAGGCCGAAGGCGAGATTACCAACCAGGCTCATGCAGGAGGCGGAGAAGGAGAGGGCTTCGATAAGCCGGGTAGCGCAACTCTTTATGCAATCGGAGCATCGATTGAGAAGAAAGCTTATTTTATCGGAGCATCGGAAAAGGGCAGTATTACAGAGCAGAACAGCAGGCGCCATCCTGTCGATCAGAGCGTTACGTTCCGGGCCGGAGACGTGGTATGTTATGAGATGACGCTTAAAAATACGGGTAATGACAGGTTTAAGGCTAATGTCTCGGACGACATATCAAACCTGTTCGGAGACGGAATCCGCCCGATTTATGCAAACGCGGATTTGGGTGAACCGGGATCTGTATTTATAAAGAAACCGGGAGCTAAGGGCTGGCTCAGTCTGACACCCGGCCAGAGCGGGACAAAGGCATTGGATGAGAACGTGGAACTGGCAAAGGGGGAAAGTATTGTTTTCCGTATCTATCTTGAGATACCGGAGGGAGCATCGGTTCTGTTCCCCGAAAATACGGTCAGCGCTTCTCTGGCCTATGATAAGGAACCGGAGCGGAAATTTGCGATCAGGGCGTCCGCCTCAATTACAATTAACGAGGATGTCCAGAAGGCCTCGATTGATAAAGAGGTATACGCGGTCGCCAGGGAGCTGAAAGAAGAAGGGGGCCATGTCTATCTGAAGGGCGCCAAATGGAATAATCCGGTTCTTGGCAGCGGAACAGGACTGGCGGAAGACGAAACGACTCTCACTGTCGGAAAAGGAGATTATGTTTTCTACCGGATCACCATTAATAACGAAAGTGATGAAGAACCTCTCCGCATCTATGAAATCGAAGACTGGCTGCCCGCCGGAATGCAGTTTGAACGGTTTTATGAATTCAACGGTGCGGACCGGGGAAAGAAGATACCTGGGGCAGTAGGAGACAGCGATACGCTGGATCTGGGGATTAAAGAAAGAAGCAATAAGTTTTCCGGCAAAAACTGGCTGTATTATGAAGACGCGGCCGCAGGAAAATGGGGAACGGATGCAGAGGTGGCGGTGAGCCATGGAGCAAATTTTGCATCGATGAACAGCGGTAAGACAACATACCGTGTCCGGCTTTACGATACGGATGCCATAAAGACAGGTTTGTCCCCCGTTCCATCGGTTAAACCGGGCGGAAGTGTGGTATACGGAATAATTGCAAAAGTCACGGGAGATCTTGACGGCATTAAGAAACTTACTAATACTACCGGTGTCATTGTTGACCAGACGGCGATTACGGATGAAGCATTCGACAGGCCGGTTTCTGATTTGAGCGGAGCAGTGGGCGGAAAATCTTATTCCGATGACTTATATAAGATTATAACCGCTTCCGCTGATGTCGCCGCGGCGGGAATTTATACTCCCGGTATCGGAAAGAGCCTGGCTCAGTACAATGCTTCGAATAATTGGTATGATTATAAACCGGACGGTAAAAATGACAATTTCCTTCCGAACAATCCGATGCGCTGGCAGGTGACCCTGTATAATGGAACCAACGGCCATATGACTAGAGGGCCGATTGAAAATTATACAATCAGGGATGTGTTCCCGGCCGGCCTGACTTACAACGAAGCCGATGCGGACGGAACCTATATTGTCACCTCGGGCGGGAAAAAGATACCCCTTCCGGAACCGGCTGTCGGACGCGAAGAGGGAAAGAATGTGACAGCCTCCTGGAAGATTGAGAAACAGTCTGAAGGATACCTGATAACGGGTGCAGACGGCCATACCGTGAAGACGAATGAAAACCTGGCCATTCCGGTAAAAGGCAAAATTACAGTCAGAATAGGTTCCAGGGCTGACGGCGACGGAACGGCTAAATATGGAACTTATGTGAACCAGGCTGATTTAATACCGGTCCGGGAATACAGTTATACGGCTGCCTGTGAAGGCACGCTGGTCAAAGAGGGCAATCAGCCTGTCTGTGTCCGTGCGGAGGCATCGGTCAATATTTTCTTCGGTGACGGAAAGACGGAGGCGTGGAAAGAAATCAGAGGCTCCTTCAACGGAACAGAGGGGACCGGCACCGGCACCGACAGCTCCCGCAATTCAATTATTGCCGATGCCGGAAGCGAAGTTACGTATACGCTCAACATCAGGAATCAGGTAGAAAAGGGGATTGAAAACCTGGTAATAGTGGATCGTCTTCCGGCATTGAAGGATAACGGACTTGTAAACAACATGCAGCGAAATTCAGGTTTCAAAGTATCGTTTCCCGACTCGCCTGCAATCGAAGTCCGGATCAGGAAAGCGTCCGGACAAATGGTAAGACTTAAAGACGGAGATTATAATGTCACGTTTGCGGACTGGAACACGAAATTCGGCAAAGGCTCCGCATTGCCTGCAAGATATTGGGAACCGGACAGCGCGTCCGATTGGGAGTCCTCCGCCGCAGGCAGAGACACCTTCCGCATCGAGGTGGAAAATGACGCGTTAAAAGGACTTACGAACAATGATACGGTTATAGTAACCTTCAGCGCATTGCTTCCGAAGGCATCAGAACTGGATCTGAGCAATGAGCCGGTTGCGTGGAACACATTCGGATACGCATACAGGGCCGTCAACTCCACAAATAAGTCGACTATCACCGTGGAGCCGGCCAAAGTAGGCGTCCGGATACCAACGGCGTCCCTTGCGGTAACGAAAAAGATTGAAAGCCGGTTTGAGGAAGATAAGGCTCAGGCATTTACCTTCCGTCTAGAGAAAGAAGATGGGGCTAATACCGGGAAATGGGTGAGCGCAGGCGGGCAGCCCTATCAGCTTATGCCGGGAACCGGTGAAACCGCATCAGACGGGAAAACTGCGGAGAATGGGGAATTTACCCTGACCAATGGTCAGACTGCGAAATTTACGGTTCTGGCCGGCCGGAATTACCGGATTACCGAGAGAGACGGCGACGGATATTATGTGTCTGTCAGGGAATTCGGCGGCGGCGCCGGAGAGGACACCCTCTTCGATCCCGAGAATCCTCCGTCTGCCGTATTGAAAAATCCCTCGGACGGTAAGAGCTATTCCTGTACCTTCACAAATACAAGAAGCAGCTTTTTTCTGCCGGAAACAGGAGGTGCGGGAACCGACCATCTCCGCAGAAAGGGAGCCGGAATGATGCTTGCGTCGCTGTTCGTTCTGATCGGCTGCTTTACAGGAGGTTTGTCAGGGAGAAGGCGCAGAAAAGAAGACGTTAAACAGAGCCGGTTCCTGTGACAAGGAGAGACGGATGAAGAGAAAAGGAATTATCATATTGGCCGTCCTGGTACTGCTTGCCGGAGCCGGAATGTACTTTTATCCGGACATCAGCAATATGTATTACCAGGCAGCGGCGGCGTCCGATATCAAGGGGTATCAAAAGGGGGTCCGGGAGCTGAGTAAAACGCAGGAAGAGGAAATGCTTGCAAGGGCTGAGGTATATAACAGCCGGTTATCCGGCGCACTTTCGATGGATCCCTTCCGGACGGGAGGCGCTGATCCTTCGGAAGAAGATGAGGAGTATAATGCCCTGCTGAATATAAACGGAGTGATGGGCTATATAGATATTCCAAAGATTGATGTTTACCTGCCGGTTTATCACGGCACATCGGCGGAGGTATTGAAGAAAGGGGCGGGCCATTTATATGGTTCAGCCCTTCCTACAGGCGGGAGCGGGACACACAGCGTCATATCGGCACACAGGGGGCTGCCGTCCGCCAGGCTTTTTACGGATTTGGGAGAGATGGAGAAGGGGGACATATTTTATTTCCACATATTTGACCGGATTATGGCTTATCAGATAGATCAGATAGAAACGGTTCTTCCGACACAGCTGGAACTGCTCGATCCGGTGCCGGGCAGGGAATATATGACACTGTTTACCTGCACGCCGTATGGGATTAACAGCCACCGTCTTCTGGTGCGTGGGGTAAGGATTCCTTATGAGGTAACCTCCGATGGGACTTCGCAGGAAGCAATGGCCGCCATACACATCCGGTGAAGGGGGAGAAAAGGTAGAGGAGAAAAGAGGGAAACGCGATGAAACATAAAGGAATTGCAAAGAAGGCAGGCACATTTCTCATCACTGCAATACTCGCGGCGGCATTTGCAGTACAGACTGCGGCTGCTGTGCCGGCGGAGAGTGAGAAGGCCGCGCTTACAATACAGGCATCCTCAGATGGGACGGGAATAGCAGGTGTAGAGTGGTCTGTCTATCAGGTGGCTGAAATGCCGCAGGACGGAGTATTTATCCTGACAGGAGACTTTGCGGCTTCCGGACTGGACATTGACGGTCTGAATGAATCAAGTCAATCAGCCATGCAGAAAAATGCGGTAAAATCAGCTGCTTTTGTCTCTGAGAATAAGATAAAAGCAGCTGGCAGCGAAGTAACCGATAAAAATGGGAGGGCAAAGATAGGCGGTCTCGAACGGGGCCTGTACCTTGTAAGCCAGACCGGTACACCCGGGACGGACAGGATAGTGAAGTCGATGCCATTTTTTGCAGCACTGCCCATGATGGTGGACGAAGGCGGAAAAATGGTCATTAAATATGAGGTGACGGCTGCTCCGAAACTGGAAGTGGAACAACCGCCTGAAACAGAGGCGCCGTCAACGGAGACGCCGTCAACAGAAGCGCCGTCAACGGAAGAGACGGATAAACCCTCGACGGAAGCTCCGCCCACATCTTCTGCGGAGGAATCAACCGGGGAAACCGGCAGCGCTTCACAGCCGTCGCAGCCTCCATCAACCGGCTCAGGCGGTTCATCGGGCGGCCATGACCGGGACAGGGGAAATTCTACGGTAATCATTGACAGCAATACGCCGCTGTCCAGTTTTCCGCAGGCAGAACCGCAGTTGGAGGAGATAGGGGATGAACCGGTGCCGCTGGCAGCTTTGCCCTCTCTTCCCAAAATGGGGGATATGGGAGCCGGGGCATATGCAGCAGGCATGCTGATTTCGATTCTGACAGGCTGCACCGCATTAATCCGCCGGAAAAAGTATACCGGAGGGAAAAAGTGATTTATGACCGACAAGATGAAACGACGGCTGTGTACGGCCGTATTTACACTCAGCCTCATCTCCATGGCGGTTTTTACAGTAATGTATGTAAAAACACAAAAAGAGTACCGCCACAGTGAAAGAGATATTGCGGAGGTAATGGAAATACGCGGAGCAATATCGCCCGCTCTTACAATAAACGAGAAGAGCCGGCTGGATGAGGCCTCCCTGAGAGCGGCAGAATATGAGTCGGCGCAGGAGCGCCGGGAAGGCTGCAGGCTTCTGAAGGAGATCAATCAGGATGTGGCGGCATGGATCACGATTGCGGGAACACCCATTGATTACCCGGTAATGCAAACCCCGGACAGTCCGGATTATTACTACAGGCGGGGATTTGACGGCAGATATTCCGCATATGGGATGATTTATATGGATGCGGCCTGCCGGCTCCGGGAGGATGAAGCGCTTTACGAAGCGGAGGCAGAGGAAGGGAAGGCAAGTCCCAACTGCGTCATTTACGGACATCATATGAAAAACGGAACCATGTTTGCCTCACTGGAAAAATACGGTTCTGAGGAATATTATAAGGAACATCCGGAAATTTGTCTGGATACACCCGATTCGTCATCGGTATATGAGATAGTGGGAGTTGTCAGACTTCCGGCCGAGAAGCTGAGCAGCGGATTTGCGGCAGTGCTGGCAGCCAGAACAAGGGAAGAATACGAAAGCTTTGTACAGTACATAAAAAAACATGCTGCCTATGATACGGGAATTACGGCCGAATGGCCTCGGCAGCTTATTACACTGACCACCTGTGAATACACACTAAAAGACGGCAGACTGCTGGTCGTGGCACGTAAAAAACGGTGAGAAATCCGCGTTGCGGACTTCTCACCGTTTTTTACGTGATTCCGGCTTTACATTAAGCGCATCTGCATCTGCTCCGGATCACTGCTGTAGCTGATACAGGTGTCACGGGATATTTTGCCTTCCCGCATAAGCCGCAGCAGGCTGTTATTCATGCTGATCATGCCCTCGGCCATACTGGTGGCGATTACATTATCTATCTGATGAATCTTGCCCTCCCGAACCATTGTGCGGATTGCATCATTCAGGAACATGATCTCAAAGGCGGGCACCATGCCTCCGGTGACGGTAGGGACGAGCTGCTGGGAGATGACGGCCTGGAGAACCATAGCCAGCTGGACGCGTATCTGCTGCTGCCCGTCGGGAGGGAATACATCGATGATACGGTCAATCGAATTGGCGGACCCGATGGTATGCAGGGTTGAAATCACCAAATGGCCTGTTTCCGCGGCGGTCATCGCGGTTTTAATCGTATCGAAATCCCTCATCTCGCCGAGCAGGATGACATCGGGAGCCTGCCGGAGGGAAGCCACCAGTCCATTTACATAACTGTCCGTATCCAGTCCAATCTCACGCTGGGTGACAACGGAACGGTTATGCCGGTGCAGATATTCAATCGGATCCTCCAAAGTAATAATGTGGCTGTTTCTCGTCCTGTTTATTTCATCGATAATACATGCCAGAGTGGTGGATTTTCCGCTGCCTGCGGCTCCGGTGACAAGGACAAGCCCTTTTTTCAGGTTTGCCGTCCGGATGACTTCCGGAGGGATGTTCATATCTTCCGGTCTGGGTATCTCAAAGTGAACAACACGGATGACGGCGGCCAGGGAGCCTCTCTGTTTCATGATACTCACGCGGAATCTGGCGACTCCTTTGATAGAACAGGAAAGATCGTCATCCCCGTAGGTATGCAGCTTATCCATACTTCTGTGGTTGCTGAGCTCATAAAGCGCAGTGATCAGAGCCTCCGAATCGGCGGGCATCAGTTTATTATCGTCGACTGGAATAATCTTACCATTTATTTTATAGGAGAGAGGAAGGCCGGGGATTATAAAAATGTCTGATGCATTTTTCTCCACGGCGTCAGTCAAAAACTTAAGCATGGTATATCTCCTTTCAAACCTTGTTCTTCATTATTCATCAGGGGCGATCCATACGGGAAGGCTGTCGTCTATCGCATAATCTTCACGATTGTAGACATAGCTTGCCAGAACCTCCCTGCTACTGCCGTCCAGTTCAATTCGGAGAGCCTGGCCGGCATTCATCGGTATTTCACAGTAGAGCTTGCCTGCCTCATCAACTCCTGACTCCGTTCCTTCAGGCATCAGTGAAGCTGCATCAGAAAGGGCCTCCTCCATGATTTTGTTACCGTCAAGAGCCGAGACGGCAGCCTGGATGAACTCTTGGCCCATGGCATCGGCCTGATAGTAGGCGGTTACCGAATCTGCACGGCGTCTGGCCAGTACAAGGGCCGAATTCCCATCGCTCAGACTCAGGAGAGAGAAAACGGCGAGGCAGAGGATGATAAAAATAAGGATAATGGAGGCTGTGCCTATATTGATTCTGTTTTTCATGGAAGCCTCCTTTCAGCGGCCAGACTTCGGGCGCCGCTCAAGGTATAGATAGTTTCCATTCCTTTTCCTCTGATATCGCTGATCTCCACAGATACGTGAAGCAGTCCTTCTGCCGCGTATGAATTAATTTTCATAAAATAGGCAGCTTCCGGATCGGCCGGTTCACATATCTTCCAATATCTGTCAAAACCGGAATGTGTCTCACTGGGGGCAGACGCTTCGTCATATTCGGCAAAAGCAGTTTCAATTGCGTTCTCGGCGGCGAGAACGGCGTGGTTTAAGTTTTCCGCATTCTGGCTGAGCCGGTCGGCCTTTGCAAACGCAAGTACGAAAATACAGGCAGCCACTGCGAAAAAACCACATACCCACAGCATTTCCATCAGAAAAGCATAAGATGTCCGTTTTTTATTCATTCCTGCGGCCTCCTTTCGAACTGCTGCGAAGAAAGAGGCTGGCAGTTCTGGGGGAAGGCGTTTCCTCCAGGGTAATCTCAAGCATCGCTCCGTTCTTCTTATCGGCAATGGAGAAGGAAATGGGCTCACAGTCCATAATAGGAAGGCCGTCTTCTACGGTGAGGCCGCTTCCCTGCTCGGAAAACAGCTCCAGCAGTGAGCCGTCTTTTGTGTAAACCCAGGTTTCATACAGGATGCCGTCGTAATCGGAGGCCAGCACCAGGATGCTTTGCCCTTCAACCGTCCGGACACTGATGCTGCCGGTCCGATCGGACTGGCGTACTTTGTTCGTGATATAGCTCAATGCGGTGTCTGAGTAAAAAGCTGCGTCGTTTCTGGCGCGGATATTGCCGTATACGCGGCTGCCAATCAGAATAGTGAAGACGGAGCATAGAATAAATACAAGAAACAGCAGCATGGAAAAGATAAAATCCATGCCTTCCGAGGGACGCGATACAGTCTTTTTCATAGCTGCCCTCCCTGCTTTGCCTGCCCGGTCACGGGCAGAACCGTGATATCCGGCATAATGTTGGCGGCCCAGCCGTCGTAGAACACATTATAGCGTTCGCGGTCAATTACAATGCCGTAATTATCTTCCAGATATTCAACGCTGGGCGGATAACGGCCTTCAATGGAATAGCACTGGACGCTGGCCCTGCGGATGGCATCCGTCAGCATATTTAACTGATCCTCTTTTGTCCTGCTCTGCATGGCTCCCATGGAATAAAGGAAGAGATACAGGACAATAATGAGGAGGAGAAATGAAAACAGATATCCGGGTAGGGAACTCCTGTGTTTTGGAATTTCAATATGTAACATAGATATACACTCCTTATCGTTACAGTTGCGCCTTCAATGTCATTTAGTTAACACTATGAAGATTTAGTTAAGCAGGTGAGGACGCCGCCGGTACGGCCAGCGGACGGGGTGGTGGGGTGTGTATATTAGTCTTTCGTCCCGGGGGGAGATTGTCGTGGTTTGGGGCTGCGGGCGAAGATAAAGTCTGCGGAGCACGCTCCCGCTCTGTGAAATGCATCGCGCTGCTAAGCTCGGCAGAACCTCGCTAATCAGCGATGGATTTCAACGGCATCCGCAGACTTTATCTTCCCCTCCGCCCCAAGGTCAAGTATTCGCCGGGACGAAAGACTCTGCCAAGTGTATCGGCCCCGTCCACTGGCCTGCGGCCGCTGAATGTCTCACGCGTTAAGTGCGGGGCGGACCTTGTCGCGGCCACTAAGAGCTTCCGTGAACGGGAAATTCGATATGCCTTCAATGCCATTTTTATATAATTGCGGAAAGTTTGATTTCAGTTTGCCAGAAACACGTAGTGGCCGCGACAGGGCCCTCCCCATTTAAGGTTGGAGACAATCAGCG
>Ga0129310_1000707_pt1 | contig 36327 bp, 40 predicted proteins | sample Go1ome_2_FD_94433 | JGI IMG/M metagenome (GOLD analysis project Ga0129310, IMG submission 94433) | Western lowland gorrila individual fecal microbial communities from Wisconsin, USA - Go1022A metagenome | ecosystem: Host-associated > Mammals > Digestive system > Large intestine > Fecal | place... | reverse complement strand
TACGCAATAAAATAATAATAGGCCGTTAATATTAGCGGCCTATTTAGTGTGCGTAAATTGTATAATGAAATTTTATAGAAAAAATTAAGAAAAGGCTTGACTTTTGTTAGCAGGTTTTTTTGTTTACTGAGAAGTTTTGCAGGTTTCACAGAAGTTTCACAAATAGATTTGTTAATTTCTCTGAGCTCTGCTTTGATTTGGTTCAGGCGCTGGCGATCGAATTCATCTGCGTTGCCTTCTTCAAAAATTTTGTAGAGGTTATTTAATTTTTTTTCGGCAACAGCTTTGCGCTGCAGCAGTGTAGCCTGGCTGCCTGCCTGTTCCTTCTGCTCTGCCTCATATGCATCTACGATAGCATCTGCAATCCTGCGCATGCCGCCAACGGTAAAGACAACGCGCTCCAGTATCTGCAGTACCCAGTGCTCCAAAACTTCTGCACGTACCATTTTCTGCGGGCATTTAGAGGTCGGAGTCTGCTCCTTGCGTGTGCATCCGTAATAACAGTAGCGCTTACGGATGCGATGGCCGACCATGGCGCTGCCGCAGTGGCCACAGAAAACCTTGCCGGACAGCAGGTATTTCTCCTTGGCGGTGTAGCTGGCAGCACGATGCCGGTTCCGGTCCATCTTGGCGCGGACGAGTGCCCAATCATCTTTACTGATGATGGCGGGGAAAGCATTCTCGATAGAAATAAAATCTTCCGGGCGCTCTGCAGCGTGACTGTTGCGGCCGCCTTTTTTACGAGGTATTTTATTAAATGTATAGGTGCCGATATACTTCTCATTACAGAGAATATCATGCAGGCTGTTCTTGGCGAAGGCTTTGCCGGCTTTGGTGGTATATCCTTTGGCGCTGAGCTCCCTGCAGATGGCAGCATAGCCATAACCATTAAGATACAGTTCAAATATCAGGCGTACGGCAGCTGCCTCCTGCTCATCAATGACATATTTTTTGTCCACAATCTTATACCCAAGCGGTGGACAACCTCCGTTAAAGAGTGCTTTGTAAGCGTTTTCATTAAGGCCCTTCTTAGTTTCCTTGGCCAGGTTACGCGAATAATAGGCTGCCATACCTACCATCATTGTTTCCATCATCTGGCCTTCCGGTGAAAGTGCATCGATGGGCTGGGCGGCGTATTCGTACCGGATGCCTAGCTTTTCCAGCTTATCCTTAAAGGTAAAATAATTCAGCTCGTTGCGCGAATTTCTGTCAATCTTATGGAAGATGATAACATCAAATTTATCTTCCATGGCATCGGCCAGCATCTGGTTGTAAGCGTCACGCTTGGTAACGTCGCGTCCGCTCTTTGCTTCATCAGCATAGGTATCGACAACAATGTAGCCTTTGTTTTTGGCATAGGCTTTGCAGGCGCGGACCTGCGCGTCAATAGACTCTTCGCGCTGCATGTCCGAGGAAAAGCGCGCGTAGATAACTGCTCTTTGCATAGAGTCATCTCCTTTGAAAAAAATTACGTAAATTACTTATTTTTTACTTTACATTACGTAAATTACGTATTATAATATAATCAGAAACGAAAATAAAGATAAGCGAGGTGATCATGTGAAAAGACGCGATTTAGTGAAAATGCTGTCGCAAGCTGGCTTTAAGCTTGAACGCGATGATGGAGACCATTCCATCTACAAAAAACCAGGCAGCCGTTCCGTTCAGGTTCCAAGGCACCGGGAACTGAACGAGCTGACAGCGAAAGCAATCCTCAAGGCTGCGGGCGTAAAATAAAGATTACTTTTTACCCCGCCCGCTTTGCGGGCTTCTTACTGTAATCGCAATCATAAATTCAATAGCATTCAAAAATTAAAAGGAGGAAGAAGGGAACATGAAAGAAAAGAAATTGTTGCAAGAATACGTTTATCCTGCTGTTTTTCATGCGAACGATGATAACACGTATACTATTATTTTCCCGGATTTACCCGGCTGCATCAGCGAGGGCAAATCTTTGGGTAACGCTATGAAGATGGCAGAAGCTGCGCTCACACAATGGATTGAATATTTAAAGGACAGCAAGGAAGAAATTCCTGCACCAAGCAAATTACAAGATGTTGAATTGGAAAATAACGAGTTTGTAAATTTTATTCGAGCAGATATCAAAGATACTCGTGCAGTAAAACGTACTATTAGCCTTCCGCGCTGGATGGATGAACAGGCCGCCGAAGAAGGCCTGAGCTTATCCAAGATATTACAAGAAGCATTGTCTAAACGCTTTGTTACAGCAAACTAATATTTTTACAGATGCGCCCCCGTTATGGGGGCGTTTTTTTATAACAATCTTTTTATCCCTTTGACAACGCTGTCGCTGTTCCAGCCTACGATAAGAGTTGCACTGTCCTGCACAATCTGCGGCAGGCGTTCGTTTCCCCAAGGCTTTACTGCCAGAATAGGTTTGCCCATGGCTGAGGCTGTTCTGATTTCATAATCAATCCAATCACTATGAGATACATACATACCGGCAGCAATAATAACAATAGATGAATGTCTGATTTGTTCAGTGATAGCCTCTTGGAGCTGGGATTTGCTTTTGCCGGTGAAGGGGTCAGTATAAGGCACACTGTAATTTTTAAAAGCAATGTCAGACCTATCAATCCAGTCAAGAAGTGTGTTATAATGGGGTGAATAGCTCCATGAATGGCTAATGAACAAGTGATAAATTTTTAAGATATTAAACATTTTATCAATCCTTTCTTATTAACGGAGGTACATCATGAAATTCAGAAAGAAGCCTATTGTTATTGAAGCCTACCAGACTGATAAAGAAATGATTATTGAAACGCTGGAAGGGCCTCTCCGCGCCGCGCCGGGCGACTGGATTATTACAGGACTTCGCGGCGAGCAGTACCCATGCAAGCCGGATATTTTTGAAAAAACTTATGAGCTTGTGGAAGCTTAGTTGCGAGGGCAGCTATTATGCAGTTGTGCCCAGTCAATGTTTTCGCTGGATATAATGCTTTCGCAGCGTTCGACAAGTTCATTAAAAGCGTTCGGTGAGTTCGCATAACCGCCAGAACGCGTAAGGTATAAGTAGCGTTCGTGCTTCAATATCTCAGCTGTGGAGCGGTATTGAATCCAATTTTCGTGATACTTGTTTATGCTTTGCAAGAAGTTACTGAAAGCTATAACAATGCCTGCGGCAACACCTGCATACTTGAACCACCAGCAGCTATCGGAATAATAGGAAAGGGGGACGACGATTAGAGCAAGGAAGTTGTCCAGATACTTCAACCGTTTGTACCACTTCTGATTAGTGCTGCTTTTGTTGCTGTACCAATTTATTTGATCGTCTAGCCTTTGCTGGAAATATACTTCTTCATTCAATTGAATGCTTCTCCTTTCTTGATAAAACTCAAGCTCTTATTATTTAAGTATTTTCTTGTTATTAGAAATAGCACTGAGTACGCAAGTTCCTAATACATCAGAAAAATCAAGAGGTTCCCATATTTGAACATAATAAACATCGGTTTTGGTTTTTCCACCAGATTTATAAACAGAAAAAACTCTAGTATAAATCCATTTTTCTTCTGGTATACTTTTAGAAACTAAAATACGATGCTCTTCGTAAAGGGATATATTGTCAGAAACAACAAAGTCACATTCTAATGCTTCATGATTATAGACACCTGGAAAAGGAATTTTAACAGTGTTGACTGCATAAATTGGAATATAATAAGAAAATCTATCGTCTTTCGTAACATACTTCAATTCATCCCAACTGTACGCATACGCTGGATTCAGTGACGCTAAAAGCAATAGCACAACAAACAATATCTTTTTCATATACATACTCTCCTTACTTTATTATCCTAAATTCCGTTCTTCTTTTTCGGCAGAATTATTCACTAAATCAAATTCCATATTGAGGACATAATCAACACGACTTTTACCGTCAGCGTTAAGCTGGCGGTATTTTTTTATCATTGATTTTTCTTGATCAGTTAATTGAAGTGCTGGTACTGGTGGTTCGGGAACGCTTTGCATCAATAACTCGTTTATGGATACTCCTAAATAATTAGCTAGTTTTTCGACTTTATCCATACGCGGGTATTTTTTCCCATTTAACCAATCTGACACAGTGGCTTGTCGAAAACTTAAATCTTTAACTAAATCACTTTGAGTTTTATTTCGCTTCTGCATAATGTTTTTTAGATTTTGAGCGAATTTTAATTTAATATCCTCTATTGGCATAAATATCACCTCGGTTATATTATACACAAAAGCGTAAAAAAATCAACATCAAGCGGAAGAAATATCGCTTTAAGTATTGACACAACGCTTAAAGCGATATAGAATATAATCAAGGTGGTGATATAAAATGAGAGTAACATTAGAAGCTGCAAGAAGAAATGCTGGATTCAGTCAAAAAGAAGCCGCAAAAGAACTTAATATTTCTCGTGATAGCTTGCGCTTTTATGAGCAGTACAAGAAATCTCCCAGGATTGATTTAGCTATCAAGATGGCGCAACTTTACAGATGTACGTTAGGTGACATTATTTTTTTAAAAGAAAATATCGCTTAAAGCGATAAATAACCACTGCGACAATGAGCACATAGTCGCAAGGAGGTGGGAAGATATTGGAAAAGGCAAAAAACGTTATTGAAATTAAGGTATGCGTTGATGGCATGGACGAGTTAAAAAAGTTCATTAAGAAAATGGAACAAGAGTATGGCAGCACCCATACTCTTGTGTACAAGGTCGATGTGTTCGATGCTAAGCATCTTTAAAAGGGTCGTAAGGTTCAGATACGTCGATATGCTGCGGAGCATCTTCATTACGTTCCAGCATACTGATTATATCAAAATATGTTTGTACGGCATTCTGAGCAGTATCAATTTTGCCGCTGCTGATGAGAGCGACAACAAATTCTTTAGCTAATTCCTGTTTATTCATAATATCACCTCCGTTCTGTAGTTACATTATAGCACTGGAGGGCGAGGCGAAGGAAGGAGGGGAAGAAGATGAGAGGAGCACGAGTAGAGACCGATGGAATCTGGAAAGGTAGAGTAAAAATAAAATACCATGGAAAAACTATAGTGCTTACATCAGATGGCAGAAAGAATTATAGTTGGTTCTTTGAATGCAAAGAAGACGCCCTGAGTGTAACAACCGAGGGCGTCAAGGGCGATTTGTTATTAAGGATTAGCAGAGCTGAAGAAAGGGCAGATGTGTGAATCCAGCTTAGCCGGGCAGTCTTGATTATCGCATATAAAGTGATGGCGTTTTGAGTTACTGAGGCTCAAGGTTCCGTTGACAGCAGCATCTTGAAAGTACACAGTAACTAACTGCATCTGTCCGCTGACTTTACATGGTTCATTAAAAGTTTTAGTCCTAAACATAAGCAATCACCTCCGTTCTGTAATACCTATTATAGCACGGAGCAGGGAAAAGGAAGTAAAAGCCATGATGATGATGAAAACCAAAAAGGTAAAACTGTACGGCGAGAAGCTGCGCAAACTGAATACAGCTATCCATGAGCGTGACGGCAACTGCTGCATCATCTGCGGCAGATACGTGGACCCAGGAGAAAAATTTCACCATGAGCCCTGCGGCGCACTGAAGAGTGATGAAATCTCCAAGGGCGTAACCTTGTGCTACGACTGCCATCAGGAACGTCATTGCGGAGCTGGCAGCAGAGTTGTAAAGGAACAAATCAAAGAATACCTGCAAGGGTTATATGGAGATGCATGAATATGAACAGGCTTGAAGATTATGACTGCATCACGGAAAACGAGAAGGCAGTCAAAGATATGGACTGGTGGGCAGGCCCGTTTGGAAAGATGGCGCTGGAGATTGCCAGAGAGCGCGGCCTGCTGGAAGAGGAGGAAGGCAAATGTGTAAAGCAAAGCGCATGACGCGTGCAGAGCTGGACAACAAAATTGTTGACCATGCCAAGCGCTGTAAAAAATATAAGCCTAACGCAGCAATAAGAGAGCATGAAGCCAGCATGAACTACGAACGTTTTATGCGGGAGCGTCAGGCTGAGATGGCTCGGGAGGCTGATGCAAGAATGAAAGCCCGCGCTGAATATGCGCTGCGATTTATCTTTAAGGGGCGATACAGCAATGTCTAATGAAAAAACTGTTGTCTGGTATCGTCCAGGTAAACCGGTAAAGGCTGTACGTGTTGAGCTTAGTTTGGCCAATATGCAGAAGCTGGTGGGCGGTAAGATACAGATTGTACCGCTGGAAGCTAAAGGCAGCAGCCCTGAATATACGCTGATATGTAATGAGGACGGTAAGAACAAATATCACAATGACGCTTTGTTCCCTCTGCTGAACAATAATGGCAATATCGTAGACGTTATATTCGGCCCCTGCTTTATCGCCGGTAAGCTGATGACCGATGAGGACGGCGAAGAAACATTTATCGACCTGCTGCGTGAAGACTATCTGAGAATAGTCCGCCGCTTTGGGAAAGGAGCTGTGAAGAATGAGAAGAAGGAAACTGCGGAAACTGAGGCTGCTGACCTTAGGCAGCTTACTGCTTGCCGTAATATGCTTGCTAGATTACGGGCCCGCAAGAATGGTAAGTGCAGCTTATCAGATGGTTAAAGGTCCGGAAGTCACCGAGATTGTTGTACCTTACCATGTATTGGAAGAAGGAGATACTTTGGAAGGAATCTGCTGCAGATTAAAAGATGAATACGGCGATAAGCGCGACTGGCGCGAAATTGCTTTTTATGTCTGCAAGGATAACAACAAGAAAGACGGCTGGGTATACCTCGGGGAAAAAATCAATGTGCGCCTGCATGTCCCGGTCGAAACAAAATAAAAAAGCCGCCTGCAAAAAGCGCAGACGGCATGGGGATGTATGAAGTTACCAGCATCCATACATCCCTATTTTAGCATATAAGAGTGATGAGAACAAGGAGGAACAAAAATGTCTGTAGTAAACATGCCTATTGAGTACCTTGTGCCGCATCCGCAGAACCCAAGAAAAGACTTGGGCGATTTGGAGGAGCTGACAGCAAGTATCAAAGAAAATGGCATCTACCAGAACCTTACCGTAATCCCAATCAATGAAGAAGCGCCGGATGAAGAGCCTAAGTATATGGTAGTAATTGGCCATCGTCGTCTGGAAGCAGCAAAGCGCGCCGGGCTGAAAGAGGTGCCGTGTGCTATCGTAAGAGATTTGTCGGAAACGCGGCAGCTGCAGATTATACTGCTGGAGAATATGCAGCGTAGCGACCTGACAGTTTATGAACAGGCTCAAGGCTTCCAGCAGCTTCTGGACTTTGGTATGGATATCGAAGATATCTCCCAGCAGAGCGGCTTTTCAAAAAGCACCATCAGACGGCGCTTGGAAATAGCTAAGCTGGACCAGAACAAGCTGAAGGAGATAAGCTCTACCCGCCAGCTTAGTCTGAAAGAGTTTGATGCACTGGCAAAAATTAAAAACTTAGAAGCCAGAAATGAAGCAATGGAGAAGATTGGCACAAATGATTTTTCTTTGGCGGTGACGCGTGCTATGGACAAAGAAAAGCTTGCTGCTGCTATGCCGGTATTTTTGGCAGAGATGGAACGCCTTGGCATTAAAAAATTCCCGGATAGCGCCAATAAATACAGTAGCAAATATAGACGAGTTGGCAGTCTGAACCTCTATGAGTATGAGGTAACAAAAGATAAAATTCCCAAGAAAACAGAGGGACTGTATTATGAGGCCAGCTATCCGAGAAACGTAGAGTTTTACGTCAAGGAAACAAAAAAAGCTAAAATTATAGAAAAAAGCGCCAAGGAGCTTGAAAAAGAAAAACGTATCAAGGAAGCATGGTTTAAAGTCGATGCTATGGCTGCAACACATTATGAGCTGCGCAAAGCATTCGTTGAAAATCTAAGGGGCACTGCTAAGCAGCGCGAAGCTGTATATATGGGAGCATATAGTCTTATTGTATTACGCAGCATTGCATATATACCTTGGGGTGACATAAGCAAAGAAGCCGGCATAGATGATAAGTACTTCGACCCTCGGCGTGATGAAAAAGCAGTTAAGCTGGCTTACGAAAGTTACGACAATACACAGAAGTGTATAGAGGTTATTTATAAGCTGTTTAATGATAATGAAAAAGAGTTTTATGCTAATGGCTACCGCGCGGGATATCCTGAATACAAGTTCAACCCAAGACTTGAGGCAATGTATCACTGGCTTACTAAGCTTGGCTATCAGATGAGCAGCGAAGAAAAGCTCATAGCTGCAGGTACGCACGAGATCTTCCAGCAAAATATTTTTGAGGGAGGCAACTAGTAGCATGAGTGAATACGGCAGATGCGATATCTGTGGCAAAAAATCTTTCCGGCTGAGAAGAAAGTATTATGCTTATGGCTTTCCATGCGAGTGCTGCGGGCGCAATGGACATTATGAAGTCGTACGTTATTGCGAAAAATGCAAGCCGCAAGAACCTAAATGGACACGCGTGGTAATGGGCGCTGATGTGGCTGAAAAGCTGGGAAGGCTATGGAAGGAGCAGCATAATGGACGCAGCAATAGATGAATTTACAATTAACCTGGCTATTACAATTATCGTTATGGTATGCGCGTTGGCGCTGTTAGGAGGAACAAATGATTAACAACAAGATTTATAATTACGTGAACCGGGCGCAGCTTGCCATCAATGACTGGCAGTGCAGCGGCGAGATTTATTATCTGGCGCAGGCAAAGGCAGAGCTTGTTGAAGCTGTTCTCTTGGCTGATGAGCTGGCCAAGAAAAAACCTGCTTCCCTGCAATATAGCGCAGAGACACAGGGCCGCTTTGCTTTTAGCTTTTTGCACGATACTCCGGAGGAAGCCTTGGAAGATATTCGTCCCAACCTTAACGTGGGCGATTTGGTTATAGTCTATCAACAAGAAGAATCCCAATGGCAGCCTTATATTGATATGGATGATCTGATTGAAAGATTTATAAGCCAAGCAGATGACGAAGCCGGCGAAGCTTCAGAAGCATGGTGTGATTTTATTTCCGGTAATGCGCTGGCGCAGGCGAGAAAAGAGCTTGATGAACAGCTCAACGATGTATTGGAAGCCTGGCTCAGAAAACATAAAATTGATGCCGGCTGGTATGATAGAGCTGGCGTTGAGGGGACATATAGATTTTGTGGTGATAAGTTTATCCGTGTTGGCAAGGTTGGCGATGACGCATGAGCCAGCAACGCAAAATGGAACGCAGAAAGCAGAAGAAGCTACATTTGTTGGGCGGCGAAGAGCGCCTGCAGGTAAAGGCCGGAGACAATGAGCCTTTTGGTATCAGCAAGGCCGGCTATAATGCTATCTACCAGGCTGGCTATGAAGCAGGTATGCAGGCAGAGCGCGATAAGATGATACCGTATTATGCCAAATACTTCACTCACCAGATACTGGCAGTCTGCTGCAAGATACTCATGGAGAACTATGGCGAAATCCATGTACGCCATACGAGATTGGAGAAATTCGCTGAGCTTTACGGCCGCGGCCTTGAGATGCTGGGCGAAGATAAAACAACAGAGCAGTATCTGGAGTGCATCGAACAATATGGATTACATATAAATTGGAAGGAGCCGGAGACATGAAATTTATGTTGACCTGCGAAGAAGCCTTAAAAAATATAAACAAAGGCAAGATGGGAATCTTTAATTTCGGCTATCAGGTGCTGGATGTACAACTGATAAGGTATTCTCAGCATCTGGCCTGCATGAGAAAAAGAAAGCTAAGAAGCTACCTGAGCAAACACAGAAGCCTGCGTGACAAATGCTTTCTGGAAGCACGGAAGCTGCCGCGCTTCTGCAAGACAAAAAAATAACTATATATAATAGTAGAAATTGGGCAGGTGAAATACCTGCCCAAAGCTTGATAAAGCATATTAGTTGAGCGGCATATCAGTGCCGGAAAAAATAACAGCCAAAATTACTTAGGCAGAATGGAGCGGAAAAATGTATGTAAAACGGACATGGAGATGCGGTAAATGCATCGAAGTAGAAAAATATCAGACATTCCGCTACAAGGGAAAGATGACAGTACGCGCTCCGCAAAGCAATCCTACTCCGGAAGCTATGGCCAAGGTAAACGAACGCAACAGCTACAAGAATCTTCGTCGCTTGCTTAATACTAATTTTGGCAAAGGTGACCTGCATTGTGTATTGACCTATGCTCCGGATAAAAGAGCAACCAGTCCGCAGGAAGCAAAAAAAGATATCCAGAAATTCTGCCGCAACGTGAAACAGAAATGCAAGCGTCGCGGCTCAAATTTCAAATATGTGGCCGTAGCTGAATACGGTAAGCGCTCTATGCATTTTCATGTTGTCATCCATAGCGGGCTGAAGCTGCAGGAGCTGGGCGATATGTGGCCGCATGGACGTATCCATGCTACGGAGCTGGACGGCAGCGGAGATTATGACAGGCTGGCCAGCTATCTTATCAAGCAGACCAATAAGACCTATAACGATCCGGAACGCAGAGTGTTTGCCAGACGTTATGTTACGAGCCGTAACCTTGAGCAGCCGGAGTGTAAGATTGAGAAAGTCAAGGCTGACAGCTGGCGTGAGACGCCTTCTGCACCTAAAGGCTTTTATGTGCTGCAGGATACTATCGTCCAGGACGTCAGCGAGATTACCGGATATCCGTATCAGTATTACCGTTGCCTGGCATTAGGCGGCGGGACACCATTGAAAACAAAAAGACTACGCAGGTAGGCGTTTATATCAGCGGCGGAATCTGCCTCGGTAGTTATATACAAGCAAAAAACGGACAGGCGCAAGAAGAAGTATATCCGCTGCTGCTATAAGCACGGGAAGGGGGAGTAAGATTGCTGGTAAAGCACTGGCAGCGCGTCGCAGAGACACGCTTTAAGTATCACAAAAAAATTCAGATGGCCGTGGATGAAGCACGTGCCTGCAGGCATCCGCATGGGCTGAAGGACAAGCTGAAGCCTAATCCTACCCAGCAGGACGCACTCAAGGGAATACTGCCGCTGAAAAAGGTTAGCGTATACATTGGCCGCCGAAGCTATGAGCTTGTCATTGAGCAGCCGGAGGAATGGCTGGCGGTGATAAGGGAGACGTATGCCTTATACAAAGACTCTCCTATTGGCCACGTCATGCACAAATACTATGACAACTACGAGAACAGGCACGTCCAGCCGGAGGTTATCAGCGGGCTGCAGGGAGTGAGCCGTCAGACGTTCTACGCCTGGCGCAATGAGTTTTTGAGTGACGCTGCTATTATTGCAGCGCAGCATGGAATAAAAAAATTTTAAACATTGCCGTTTTGTACTTTACAAATCGGCGCTTTTGACGTGGTAAAATAGTATTGTGCAAAATAGCAAGCAAAAACAAAGGCCCTGACGGAGCGTTCTGTCGGGGTTATTTTTATGCCAAAAAACAAAGGAGGTGAAGGCACTATGGCAGAGGTAAAAAAAGCAGTCAAAAAAGCTGTTAAAAATTCCGGTAAAAAATCCACCCTGAAAGCGGGTAAAAAAACCACGTCGGAAACACTCAGTCCGGCGCAGGAGAAATTCTGCCTGGAATACCGCAAGCATGAGGGTAACGGCACTGCTGCAGCCATAGCTGCCGGGTACAGTGAGAGGACCGCCGCACAGCAGGCTACAAGGCTGTTAAAAAATGTTAACATTCTGAAGCGCATAAAAGAGCTGGCAGATGACGCTATCAGAAAGCAGATTATCGGGCTGGATAAACGCGCTCTGGTGCTCAGTAAAATTGCCGAAGATGACGCTGCTGATGTGCAGGCCAGAATCAGGGCGATTGACGTTCTGAACAAAATGGATGGCGTGTATGTTTTCAAGACTGAAGTTAAGATTAGCGGCAACGTTAATGTGTTGCTGAAAAGGCGAAAGAAGGAGTAATGGATCATGAAACCTCAAATAAGCCAGGAAGACTACGATGCTTTAGTAGGCTATCTTGCTGAGTGCCAGCATGATCCGGAGCTTTTCGTAAAGCTTTCTTTCCCTTGGGGCGAACCTGATACTCCGCTGGAGAATAAGAAAGGGCCGGAACAGTGGCAGCTTGACATACTACGTGAAATAAAGGACGAAGTAAAAACTGCTGATGTTGCCATACGTGAAGCAGTAGCCAGTGGCCACGGCATTGGCAAATCGGCGCTGGTGAGCTGGCTCATTCTCTGGGCGCTGGGTACTTGCTCAGATACGCGCGGCGTTGTTACCGCTAACACTGAGGCGCAGCTCCGCACTAAAACATGGGCAGAGCTTAACAAATGGTACAACATGTGGATAGCTAAACCATTGTTTGATTATACTGCGACAAGCATTTTCTGCAACGTTGACGGTAACGAAAAGACTTGGCGTATAGATGCAATTCCGTGGAGTGAAACAAATTCTGAAGCGTTTGCTGGCCTGCATAATCAGGGCAACAGAATTTTGATTATCTTTGACGAAGCATCAGCGATACATGACACCATCTGGGAAGTTACGGAAGGTGCCCTGACTGACGCGGATACGGAAATCATCTGGTGCTGCTTTGGTAACCCGACACGTTCCAGCGGCCGCTTTTATGATTGCTTTCACAAGCACAGAAATTATTGGCACACTCGCAGGGTAGATAGCCGCAGCGTAAGCTTTTCTGATAAAAAGCAGATTGAAGCGTGGCGCGAAATTTATGGCGAGGACAGCGACTTCTTCAAGGTCCGTGTGCGTGGCGAGTTCCCATCGGCCAGCGATAAGCAGTATATCTCGCAGGATATCGTGGATGAAGCACGGAAAAGAGTGCTCAAGCCGTATCAGTATAATTTTGCTCCGGTTATTATTGGCGTAGATCCTGCGTGGACCGGCGCGGATAAAATCTGCGCATATCTGCGTCAAGGCAATTACAGTAAGCTGCTCTTTGAATATCCGAAGAATGATAATGACCTGCAGCTTGCCGGCAAGATTGCAGCACTGGAGGATGAGTACCACGCTGATGCAGTCTTTATTGACCTTGGCTATGGTACCGGCATCAAGAGTGCAGGCGATGCCTGGGGCAGGAATTGGACGCTGGTGTCGTTTGGCAGCACTAAAGGCATACCGCCTAACTGTGTAAATAAGCGCGTTGCCATGTGGCAGGATATGCGGCGCTGGCTTATGGAGGGTGGAGCAATATCACCTGACGACAGCGTGCTGGCTGATGACCTCGTAGGACCGGAGCTTGCTCCGCGTGACGATGGCAGAGTACAACTGGAGAGCAAGGAGAGTATGAAAAAGCGCGGGCTTCCGTCTCCTAACAGGGCGGATGCATTGGCGCTGACCTTTGCTTTCCCGGTGCTGAGCAGAAAACAGGAACATGAATACGCCTGGAGCGTCGGCAATGGCACACAGGAAGAATATGATCCGTTTCATGGAATGTGGTAGGAGGTGAGACCATGAGAGAAATCATTATGCAGCTGCATGGCGGCGGTGGTGGTGGCGGCGGAACGCAGATTAAGCAGAACGCACCCGGAAGCCAGAGCGCCGCAACTATTGACAGCGCGACCGAAGGACAGCGTGAATCGCTGCGTGAAAAGCTGAGCAAGGCAAGAGGCCGTAACTTTACCAACAAGACCGGCGGCAGCATGGTAGATACAATCAAGAAAGCATTGCTGGGTGAATAGCAATGTTTGAAGAAATCTATCGAGACACAAAGCTGCTGAAGGATAAGCGCTTCGTTCTGGAGCAGATGTACCAGCGGCGCACGTCGTTTGAGCCGACGTGGCAACTGCTGTCACGGTATATCGTTCCTTACCGAGGGCGCTTCCACGAACGCGGCGGCAGCATGGACGGAGAGCGACGAGACCTCTATCTTATCGACCCTTATCCGATGGATGCTGCAGGCAAGTGCGCTGCAGGCCTGCAAAGCGGATTGACGTCCCCGAGCCGTCCGTGGTTCGAGCTGTCTTTGGCCGACCAGGAAAAAGCTGAATATCATCCGGTGCGTCAATGGCTGGATGATGTGCGTGACGTTATGATGGCAGTATATGCACGTGGCAACACCTACGCTATGCTGTATGATATCGAGGCTGAGCTGTGTCAGTTTGGCACGGCAGCGGCGCTGATGATGCAGGACTATGATACTGCTCTCTGGCACCGTAGCTACACCTGCGGCGAATACGCAGGCGGTGTGGACGCAAGAGGCAGGCTTTATTCCTTTGGTAGGCGTTTTGAACTGACCGCTCCTCAGATGGTAGCGGAATTTGGCATTGATAACGTGAGCGTGGCCGTAAAGACTGCGTATAACAACAATGACCATACACAGCGCTTCGAGGTTGAAATGCTCATCGTCAAAAACAATGAGTATAAGCCTGACCAATTAAAGCCCGGTAACTTCCCCTGGCAGAGCTTTTACTGGGAACGTGGCAATCAGCAGCAGTTCCTGCGCATTAGCGGTTATAAGGAGCAGCCGTTTATTATGCCGCGTTGGACTAAGGTGGCCAACTGCGAATATGGTTATGGTCCTGGGCATAATGCCTTGGGTAACTGTATGCAGCTGCAGCGTATCGAGAAAGCCAAGCTCCGCTGCATGGATAACGAGGCTGACCCGGCTATGATGTTCCCTGCAAGTTTGAAAAAAGTCAACCGCCAGCCGGGAGCAAACAACTTTATTCCCGATGGTACGCAGATGAATGCTTATCCGATGATACCGCCGGGAGCAAAGCGCTACGAAGGCATGATAGCCTTGAGCAACGATAAACGCCAGCAGATAAGCGCTACGTTCTATAATGACCTTATGGTAATGCTGACGCAGGCGCAGAACAATCCGCAGATGACTGCTAAAGAAGTCGCGGAACGTCACGAGGAGAAAATCCTTATGCTGGGGCCGGTGCTGGAGCAGTTCCATAATGAGGTTCTGGACCCGCTGACCTTGCGTACGTTTGGGCTCTGTATGCGCAACGAACTTTTCCCGCCTATGCCGGAAGAGATTACTGCAGACGAGCTGAAGGTGAATTTCGTGAGCCTCTTGGCGCAGGCGCAGAAGATGGTAAGCCTGCCGAGCGTACAGAATGTACTTGGTATGGTGGGCAACGTCGCAGGTATCTATCCTGAAGCTGCCGACATTATCAACATTGACAACGTAATCCGCGAGGTTGGCGTTATCAGCGGTACGCCTGAGAAAATCATGCGCAGCGAAGATGAGGTGCAGCAGCTCAGAGAGCAACGCCAGCAGGCACAGGAAGCACAGATGCAGCAGGCGCAGATGGCACAGGGCGCAGAAGCGGCCAAGACCGGTGCGGAAGCTGCAAGGCTTTTGAGTGAGGTGCCATCCAATACGGATAATGCTCTGGATGATATGCTGAGCAGAATGGGGATGAGCTGATGGAAAAGCAAAGATTTGCTGAACTGCTCGTAAACGTCATGCAGACGCAGACGGGCAGGGAATTTATTTATGAGTTGCTCGACAGCATGGAAGTGCATGTTCCTAACTATGTTGTCGGGCGTCAAAGCGTTATGGGGTATGAGATTGGCCGGCGCAGCGTCGGTGAAGAACTGCTCCGTATGCTGAGAGATGATACTGAGGAAGGCCTGCAGCTGGAGCTGCTGATGCGGCAGGAAGCGCGGGACCGTCCCAAAGAAAAACACAAAGATGAATTCTATGACCAATTTGAAGGAGGTAATGTTTAATGCGAAAGAAATGGTTGTTCTTTCTGGCTCCTGACGGCGGCGATGCTGGCGGCGGTGAAGGCGGAGCTGGTGGCGATGGAGGCACCGGTGGTGATGGCGGTGCTGCAGGTGGCAGTAAAAGCGTCTTTGATAACCCTGATGGTAGTGGCAGCGCTTCTGGTGACGGCAGCGGCAATCCTGCTGGTGATGGCGGCGGTGCTGGCGAAGTACCGGAAAACTATGAGTTTAACCTGGGCGAAGGCCTTACAATCACTGATGAACAGAAAACAGCATTTACCGCCATAGCTAAGGATGCAAAGCTTTCACAGGCACAGGCTGACAGCCTGCTGAAAATGCACAGCGAGATTGTCAACGGCTACATGCATGCTGCAGAAGATGCCAATGAAAAGAATATCGCTGAATGCGAGAAGCTGGGGCTGACCAGTCAGGAAAACCTTGGCTTTGCCAGAACTGCTGTAAATACCTTTGGCGGCAGTGAGGCGATGCAGGTATTGATTGATACCGGTGCTATCAATCATCCTGCTGTCTGCAAGCTCTTTGTAACTATCGGCCAGCTTATCAGTGAAGATAAACCGGCAGATACTCATGTCGGCGGTGGCAAGGGAACCCCGCGGGCAGAAGATATCCTCTTCCCTAACAGCAAATACTAAAGGAGTGAATTAAATGGCACAAACCGGACTTTATAACAACACCGGCCTGGCAACTATGTATGATATTGCGCAGCAGTATCGCTCTGCAGGTAATGAAGCAGCGGCGCAGGTCGTAGAGCTGCAGGCCAAAACCAACCGTCTCTGGGAAGTATTCCCGATGAGAACCTGCAACAGCGGCAGCGTTGAAAAAGCGCTTATCAGAACCAGCCTGCCGGATGTAGCATGGCGTATGATTAACCGTGGCGTAGCGCCTACTAAATCCAGCACTGGCCAGGCAAGCTTTACTACCGGCGGTGTTGAGGCTATTGCACAGATTGATGAGCGACTGATGAAGCTCAACAAGAACAGCAATACCTATCGGCTTAATGAAAACTATGCACACCAGGAAGCTATGAGCCAGAAGATGTCTACTACCTTCTTCTATGGTGATGAACAAATCAACCCTGCTGGCTTTACCGGCCTTGGCGCTTTCTACTATGATAAGGCCGGGCAGGATGAAATCTACGCCAATCAGATTGTTGACGCGGGCGGTACCGGTAACAATCTGACCTCCCTTTGGGTAGTGACCTTTGCACCTGATACTGTTTACGGCATCACTCCGGAAGGTGTGCCGGGCGGTTACAGCTATCGCGACAACGGACGTGTTAAAGTGAGAGATGAGAACAACCTTGAATACTGGGGCTATGAATCTCAGTACAACTGGGACGTAGGCCTCTGCGTACGTGACCCGCGCTATGTAGCACGTCTGGCCAACATTGATACTACCAATACCAGCAGCACTGATTTCATCGACAAACTGATTGAAGTATATGACTGCATTGAAAATCCTGACCATGGCCGTACTGTTATCCTCTGTAACCGCAAGGTGCAGACCATGATCAATATCATTGCGCAGAAGAAAAACAATGTTAACCTTTCTCTGGAAGACTTTGGCGGTAAGCGTATCCAGCATTTCTGGGGCTCTCCCATCCTGCGCAACGATGCTATCCTGAGCACTGAATCTAAAGTGCCGGTAGAATAAGGAGGTAAGAACATGGCTGTAATGATTGATGCAAAGCTTATCCTTTGTGAAAATGTCGATACCGCAGCAACTGTCACTAGCAAGGTACTTGATATCGGCCGCAACAAAAGCGTGAGACCGCTCTATGTTGATGTTAAACTGACTAAGGGCGTAACTGCCGGCCGCGTAAAAAGCGTAGAGCTGCAGACCAGCGCTGATGCAAACTTCTCTGCTCCTATCACCGAGATGGTGGTGACTATCGGCAAAACTGCCGAGCAGCAGAAGCATGCCTGCCAGCTGGCGCAATTTTTCGCGTCCATCCAACCGCAGGGCCGCTACGTCCGCGTAAAAATTACCGGTGATACTACCGCTCCGGCAGGCGGCAAGATTTGGGCATATCTGTCCCCGGATATCCAGGTACCGGTATGAGATACAAAGTAATCCGCACCTGCTATTGGCAGCGCAGACTTTGGGAAAAGGGCGAAGTGGTGGAATTGGGTGAGAATGTGCCGGAGCATTTCAAACCGCTTTATAATCCAGCCGAAAGATTGGCCCTGAACAAAAATGCTGACGAGCTTTCGGATGAAGAACCTTCGGTCGAAACGCCTTCCAACGAAGTGCCTTCGGATGAAGAACCTTCGGACGAAACGTCTGGCAGCATGGAAACCCCGGATATCATGCCTTCTTCTTTGGAAGATATGAATGTTGGCCAACTGCAGAAGCTGGCACGTGCAAACGGCCTGGAGCCGCCGAAGAATGCAAAAAAACAAGAACTGATTTCCGCTCTGCGCGGAGAATAACATCGGGCCGGAGCTTATTCCGGCCTTTTGTTTTTTTAGGAGGAAACCATGAACAACATTGAAATCTGCAACCTTGCGCTTGGCCGTATCGGCGTAGATGAAATCAACCGCATGGATGAGGCAAGCCAGCCTGCAAGAATCTGTACACGTTATTTCAATTTTACCCGTCAGAATGTATTGCGCCGCTTTCCTTGGACGTTCGCAACGAAGCGTGTGCAGCTGGCGCTGCTTAATGAAACGGCACCTGATTATAAATACGTCTATCAATATCCTTCTGATGCTCTGGCCATACGCCTTATGTACAATGACAGCTTTGTTGGCCTGCCTAAAGATAACTACTTCCGCATTATGAACGGCAACGGCGGACGCAAGATATACAGTAATATCTCTAACGCCTATGTGGAATATACTGCAGACGTAAAGGACAGCGAAACATTCGACAGCCAATTCATTGAAGCCTTCAGCTGGAAGCTGGCGGCGGAGATGGCGTTCGCTTTGACCGGTAACATGAACCTTGCGACAAATGCTATCCAAGCATACAATGCTTACTTTACGGAAGCTGCAGGCGAAGATGCTGCAGAAGATAATCAGGAAGAAGCTGTACAGGATAGACTGGCCAACGCCAGATGGGAGGGCTGACAATGGGACTGTATCAACTGAAGCCCAGCTTTGCCGGCGGTGAATTGTCGGACAGTATGTACGGTCGCGTCGATATCAACAAATATGATAGCGGTGCTGCCACGTTGAAAAACTTTACGGTGCAGCGTTATGGTGGCGTGCGTAACCGCAACGGCTTCCGGCATATTGGTGTAACCTATGGAGGTAAGCGTGCCTTCTATATCCCCTTTCTTTATAATGCCAATGAAACCTATATCATAGAAGTCACTGCAGGGCATTGCCGTTTTCTGTACAACGGCCAATATATTGTAGAGGGTAACGGAGAGCCTTATACGATAACCAACAATCTTAATCCAGCCGACCTGCAGGGCATCTGCAAAATAAAATACACGCAGAGTGCTGACGTGCTTTTTATCGTGCATCCTGATCATTACCCTATGACGCTTACGCGCTACAGTACATATGACTGGCGCTGGGAACAGATGCCGATAACAGGCGGTCCGTTTGAGGACAGCAATGGCAGTACTGCAACGGAGGATGAGCAGGTAACGCAATTATACCGTTATGGTCCTGGAACCTACGAGCTGACGCTTCCTGATACCGTAACCAATATTTCGGTGGAATTGGCTGGTGCTGGCGGCGGTGGTGGCGGCGCTGCTATCGCAGGAACATATACGGCTCCCGGAGGTGATGGCGGCACAGGTGAATACATCCGCTTTTCAACTGATGTTCAGCCTGGGCAAAAGTATAAGCTTGAGGTTGGTGCTGGTGGTAAAGGTGGTAACGGTAAACAGAAGGAGTCGCTTGGAAAATACCAGAGCGTCAAAGGAGAGAATGGCGGGGCCGGTGGCAATACTATTGCGTTTGGCAGAACTGTTAAAGGCGGAGAAGGAGGAACAGGTGGTAGCGTTTTTTACCGTTCAAGAATTACACCAGGCAGCAAAGGAGCGAGCTACAGCGGTGGTGCTGCCGGTGGCATAAAGGGAACAGATGCTGCCAACATCAACGGCAAAAGCGGCGGTGATGGGTATTGCAATATCCGCTTTCGTTATGGCAGCAAGGCGGCGAAGATAACTGCCAGTGCAACTGAAGGCGAAGTCACGTTAACGGCAGATAAGGATATCTTTGAGAAAGATACCATTGGCAGCCTTATTGAGCTGACTCATTATAAAAAAAGCGAATACAAAAAAGGTGTTCCCGATACAACAGATGCTCTGCTGGTAAGCTGCCTGCCGGGCTCTAGCGTTTATGTAGAGAGCTTCGGCTTCTGGAAGGGAAACTTTTCACTGGAAAAATATAACGAAAGCAGCTCTATGTGGGAGCTTGTAAGAACGCAGGACGGCAATCACAGCCAGAACTACAACTTTACCGAAAAGAACGAAGAGGAGTATATCGTCAGGTACAGGGTAACCTCAACAGAATTTGATACCACTATCTGGAGCGGCGAGAACGAAAAGCAGACCGGTTATGTCACTTTGCAGAGCTTCGGCAATAATTATAGCGGTATTATAAAAATCACCGAGTACATCAGCGGCAAAAAGGTTAAAGGCAAGGTGCTGCGTACGATTGGCAGTACAGATGCTACGCAGATCTGGGCTTTTTCTCCGTGGAGCAGGAGCAAGGGGTACCCGACTGCAGCAGGCTTCTTTGAGGACCGTCTGGTATTTGCCGGCAGTACAAGATATCCGCAGACGTTCTGGAGCAGTAAGGTAGGAGATTATTATAATTTCGGTACATCAACACCGGTGGTAGATGATGATGCGGTAACGGCAACTCTTAACGGTGGCCAGATGAACGGCATCAAAGCAATGGTAGCCTTTGGAGAATTGATTCTGCTGACAAGCGGCGGTGAATATAAGGTAAGTGGTGGCCAAGGCAAAGCGCTCACGCCTAGCAATACTTTAAGCCAAGCGCAGGAATACCGCGGCATATCTGACGTGTTGCCGGTAACGGTAGGTAGCAGAATTGTTTTTGCACAGCAGCAGGGCAACATCATCCGTGACCTGGCATACAGCTATGAGGCTGATAAATACACCGGCGATGACCTCAACCTCCTATGCTCTCATCTTTTCGATGGCCATAAAGTAGTAGCTATGACCTACCAGCAGACTCCGGACAGCATCATATGGTTTGTCCGTGACGATGGCCTGCTCTTGGGACTGACCTATATTAAGGAGCAGGATATCTACGCATGGCATAAGCACAGTATTAAGAATGCGCGCTTTGTCAATGTTTGCTGCATCCCTGGCGGAGAATGTGACGAGCTTTACGCTGTCATAGAACGTAACGGCCAATACGAGAACGTTATGCTGGAAAAGAGGAATGATAACGATGTGCCGGAAGAACAGATTTATGTTGATGACGGCATAACCGTACGTGGCAGCGATATAAAAGAGGTAACAGGCCTGACGTGGCTTGAGGGTGAAACCGTGGCCATACTGGCTGACGGAAACGCGCTGCCGCAGCAGAAGGTGGAAGGCGGTAAAGTTACGCTGAGCGAAAAGCATGGCTACAGTGTTGTGCATGTAGGACTGCCTATTGATGCAGTCATAAAGACACTGCCGATAGAATTCCAGATGCAGGACGGCAGTTCTATCAGTCGCAAGAAGCGTATAGGCAATCTTTCTGTTCTCTTTAAAAACACGCGTGGCGGACTGTATGGCCTGAGTGAGGAAAAACTGGATGAAATCAAATGGCGCGATACCGAAGCATACGGACAGCCTACAAAACTTTTCACCGGTAAGAAGAAAATCGTCCTGCCTGCTGCAGGCTGGGACGAAACGCAGCAGCTTATCATTAAGCAGGATGCACCGCTGCCGATGACGGTATTGGCCATTGTGCCGGAGATTGTGCCGGGAGGATAATATGGCGGAATATACTTTTGCTCGTCCGACAGATAAAGATATTGAATACGTGGCCGCTCATCTGCGGCAGGACAACAGGCAGGAGCTGGCGGCGCTGTATGGTGCTGGGCATGAGCTGGATGTTTTAAAAAGAAGCGTCAGATATAGCGAACTGATTGGCTGTTTTTATATTGACGGCGTACCTGCAGCTATCTATGGAGTAAGAAGCCCTGCTGCAATATGCTCTGTAAAGTGCGTCTGGCTGCTCATGACCGACGAAACATTGAAGCATAGGCTAGTAGTAGGGCGATATACCAAACGCTTTCTGAGGGCGATTGTGGCGGCCTATGGGCCTATGTCCAATAAGGTTGATGCTGGAAACGCAGAAATCCTGCGCTGGCTCAGATGGCTTGGCGCTGAGATATCGGAACCGGTGCAATGCGGAATATACAATCTGCCGCACAGGGAATTTTATTTTGACGAAAGAATTTTAAAGGAGGGATAGCATGGGCGTAGGAGTAATGATTGGTGCAACTCTCTTGGGCGGTTATCTGCAGGGACGTGCAGCACGTCAGCAGGCCAACGCACAGGCGGCGCAGGCGCAGGCAAATGCTGATATCGCCTATAACAATGCGCAGAAGCTGCAGGAGCAGGCCGAGAAGCAGGCGCAGAATAATGAAATCAACGAGGAAAACAAACGCCGCAGACTGCTGCAGCTGCAGGGGCAGCAGAGAGCCAACATCGGCGCGGCCGGAATCACGGCAAGCGGCAGTGCACTGGCGGCGATGGCAGACAGCCAGTTTAACCAGGAGCAGGAGCTTGCCTTTGAGAGATACAATGCGCGTCAGCAGGTAGATAACATCTTCCAACAGAGTACGGACAATTTGAATCAGGGCGATGCCTATGCGTCGAGCGCCAGAGCCTACCGTAAGGCAGGCAAGCGCGCTATGATGAACAGCATGCTGCAGGCAGGGCTGAGCGTAGCGTCTAATCTTTATACGCCCAAAAGCATGGGGGCGTTGAAAAGCTCAGCCGGTAAAAGCGTAGGCCTGCAAAACTACAGTGTACCGGGCTACACAGAGATGAAAGGACTGCCTGCTCATACCGGTGGCGGCATCTCAAGCTACAGTAATGATGGCTGGGCGAAAGCAAAATGGTAAAAATGTCATTTTGTACTTTACAAATCGGCAAAGTATGTGTGTTAAAATGATAGTGCGGAAGGGAAGCCATTCTCCCATTTTCATCATACTCTAAAAAATTAGCAACGTAGAAAGCATCTGAGGCTAAGCCTTGGGTGCTTTTTGCGTATATAGGAAAGGAGCAGAATATGGCAGTAATTGATGTTTACGAGAACCAGGCAAAGCTCGGTACGCCTGCAAGCCGGACGAGCGGTGTGCATCCTGATATGGGCGGGCAGATGGCGCTGGCAAGGGCAAATGCAAATCTTACCAATACGATGGTCGAGGGAGGGCAGAAGCTCTATGAGCAGATAGCCATTGCCGACGTGATGAAGGCCAATAATGATTATAATATGCAGATGAGCAGGCTGCAGAATGAGCTGCTGCAGAACAAGGAAGAGAACGCAAGGGATAACCTTACCAAGTACGAGGAAGGGCGCAAGAAGATTATCAATGGCATTATGCAAAAAGGACCGTCGACGCTGCGTGGCGTTTTGGGAAGCAAGGCCTTTTACAATACCATTGAGCGTGACTGGACCGGCCAGCGTGCTCAGATGGAACGTTATACCATGGGCGAGATGGAGAAGTACCAGGATACGCAGCTTAACAATCAATACAAATTAGCTTTGAAGGACGTAGCTGTAAACTGGCATAACAATGATGATCTGGACGCTGTTATGCGCCGCGGCGATTTTATGACTGCAGCAAGGTACGCCAACTATGGCCAGGAAAAGATTGCTGAAGCAAGCAACAAATGGAAGGCTGCGGTAGCAGAGACGGCAGCGCAGGCTGCTATCAATTCAGACAGCAGCGAAGGATGGACGCGTGGCGGCGAGATACTGCAGGCCTACGGTTATCTTATGGACCCGCAGAAACGTATCCAATACGATAAGATTATCAGCGCGAGGGAGAAAAGCAATGAACAAATAAAGTCATTCAGCGGACTTTATGACAAATACGATGGGGACTTTGAGAAAGCTGCGGCTGAATATAAGCAATTAAATAGTGGTACGGCAGATATCGCCAAAGGTTTGGCGTTTGCACAGGGAGAGGAAGGCAAGGCTTGGGGCAGCAATCAGTGCGCTAACTTTGTAAAAAAATATATTCAGACGGCTGGCGGTGATTATGACATTACCAGCAGCTTGGCTGACGGTACCTACCTTAACGCAGAACGGAAAGGGCTGACGTTTAATGACCGTAAACAATTAAGGGACGGAGATATTGTCTATTGGCAGGTAGATGGCAGCAAGTACGCTACGAGCGACAACCCGGATGATGTACATTCTGACACCAAGGCCTATAAGGGCATTACCCATGTCGGCATATACAATGCCAAGACCGGCAAGGTTATCCAGAGCGGTAAGCATGGAGTGAGTGAGCTGGCGCTGGATGCTGCCGGATATCATACGGTAGGCTACAGCCATATCGGCGGCCGCGGTATGGATGAGACCGATATGAATAAAAGCCTGCAAGAAATGCAGTCCTATTTCTCAGTGCAAAACACAAGAAAAAGGATGGCCAAGGATAAGGCATTTGATAATTTCTCTTCGGAAGCTGTAAGAATGTTTGAAAGCGGCATACCCATAGAAGAGGCGCTGAGACAGGCGGATGTTTTTGGCGGCACTGATTTAAAAATGCGTTCGATGGCGCGTGGGGCTGTAAGCACAGCTTATTCATGGGCAGGTAACGTAGACGTTTTCGGAAAACGTGCAAGCTCTGGAAGCTCCGGTGTTAGTACAGGCAAAGGGTTAGCTGTGGGACAAAAGCAAAAGCTTACAGAGCTTCTTGAAGGCGGTTACTTCAATGACAAAGAAGAATTTGCTGATTTCGTTCTGAACTATGGACCAAGTAAATCTGAATATGATTCATTGATGACGACATACGATAATTTCCGTAAAGGAACTGGCGCATATAAATATAATTGGGGTGAGATAGAAAGCATTGTAAAAGCAAGTACTGGTCTAAAAGGAGAATACGCTCAAATGCAGTGGATTGGAGCAAAAGATGCTGGTAGAGAATTTATACAAAACTATATGTCAAAAAATGGAGTACAACCATCAGACAGTGAAGTTATCCAAGCATGCATTGATAGTTTAACAAAACATACAGTTGCTACATACAGGCAACCTGGATTGCTTTGGGGTACAAACGAGTACAATGTAGAGGCAAGCAATGCTGACTTAGCTCGTGCTGGAATAAAATCTAATGGCATAACCCCGATTGGCGGAGGTATTTACAAAGTAGAGATGATGGACGGTAGAATCTTTAGTATGAGCGGCGAAGATTTAAAAAACAGAATCGGATAAGGAGGACGAACAGCATGGATGAATCCAGATTGAATTTCCTTAAGGGACAAATGGAATCACCATACGCTACGGTACGTGAAAGCACGTGGAAGTTTCATGGTGATGTTCAGCCTGACTATGGCATTGTAGACAATAAGATTACAGAAGAAAAAGCAAAGGACTTGGCTGATATTAACGCAGCTAATGGCATTAAGCCAGTAAGCACAAGCGATAACAGCTTTGTGGACATGGTAAAAAACACCAACGCTTATAAAAAGTACTTTTACAGTAAAGACGATGTGTTGCTGGAAGCAAAAAAAATCAGCGCGGCCACAAACATTCCGGAAAATGCCATTCTGGCTAACGCTGATAATCTGGCCAACGCACGCAATGTATATAATTATCAGCAGAAGGCTATGGACCCTCAGGCAGTGTTTGAGGCCTACCCTGAGCTGAGCGAGCTGGCCAAGCTGAGTGATACTGACGCTGCTATTGCTCTGCATAACTTGAAGAACGTGCGCCAGACGCAGGGCATCATCGAAGCAGCTAAGACCGGCTGGGAGCTTGATAACCTGATGAGTGAGCGCGGCCGTATGGGCTACGCCGCTATGAACGGCAAAGAGCTGACGGATGCTGACGTTGCACGTTTGGGAGAAATTGAAAAAGCGCAGAAAATTTCCAAGGAACTGCCGGGACTTTTTGAGGACCCGATGAGTGCTATTGTCGGAGGTACAGTGCAGAGCGGCAAGATGATGCTGCGTAATGCTCTTAATGGCCAGAAGATGGGCGTATATGGCGCTGGCTTCGGCGCGCTTCTCGGCGGTATTGCCGGCGGCGGTGCAACGCTGGGTGCCGGTACTGCTGCAGGCGCGGCCGCAGGTGCCAAAATTGGTTATAGTGTCGGCAGCCGTATCGGTATGGCGCAGGATATGTATGACGAAATCGCCGGCAACAACTACCTTGATTATAAAGGCTATAAGGATAAGCAGGGCAGGCAGCTACTGACAGATAACCAGGCGCGCAGCTATGCTGCTGTAGCAGCAGCGCTGGAAACAGGCATTGAATTCAGCAACGCAGACAAAATTCTGAACGTCATCAAAGGCGGTGCAGGGGCGCAGAGCATCAAAGAGATTATCAGCAGTGCCAAAGACAGCACGGAGCTGCAGAGCCTGCTTGCCGCATATCTGCGTGACAGTGCCAAGAACATCGGAACAGTGGCCATCTCCGAGAGCGCGGAAGAAGGCGTGCAGGAGATGAGCAACAGAATTATTTCTGATATTGCTGCAGCAAACAATCCAGGCGGTGATATCCCGACATATACGGCAAAGGACGTTATCGTTGGTGGCCTGGAGGCAAGCTGGCAGGCATTGCCTGCGTCTATTGGCTTTGGCGCCGGTGCGCATGGAGCAAGCACGGTATCGTTTATGCGTCGTGCATCCGCGGCGCTGCAGCTGAAAAGCGAAGAACAGAAGGCTAACCTGCGTGATGCTAACGGTATGTCTATGCTTAGAAGTCTTGCTGAGGATATCAAAAATAATGCTTTGTTTAAAAAAGCTCCGGAAGTATATAACGAGGTACTGAATAATCAGCTCAAAGGCACGGAGCTGGAAACTATTAACATAGATACAGAGTACGTCCTTAATCAGCAGGGCGGCTATGAGCTTTTGAAATCTGCAGCAAAGGCAGCAGGCATAGGCGAACAGTATCTTAAAGACATCATCGACACTAAGGCAGACTTGAAAATCAGTACAGCAGATTATGTATCTAAGCTGCTGCCGACTGAAATCGGCGCTCATCTGGAAGACTATATCACATTCTCTGATATCAGCGAATGCCTGGCACGCAACAGAGAATATGCCGGCAGGATGCGCCGCGAGATGGACCGCATATTGGCATATGAGAACCGCCAGCGTGAAGATGCTTTGAATACCTACCTTGATAATAACTTCCATACTCCGGAAACCCGAGAGATAGCAGAGGCAGTATTGCGCCGCTTCCCGGATAATCCCAAAGAAGGCGTAAAGGAAATCAGAAAATCACTGCAGGCCAAGATTGACGAGCCGCTTAATCAGATTATTGAAGAGCTGGAAAAGGGTATGGGTAACGGCGTAGCTGTAGTAGAAATCCCCGAATATGATAATCAGATGCGTGGCCGTGGTATCAAGGTAAGCAATAACGATCCATGGTATCAACGCTACTATAAAGAGAATAAGCATAAGCCATCTAAGATGGAGCTGCGTGAGCTGGCGCGTGAGATTTGGACCGGCCACAACGAGTATGGACTCTTTGGCTGGGAAAACCGCACGCCGGAAGATAACCAATGGTATGAGAATAACAAAGCATCCATGGAAGCAACGGAAGAAGCCATCCGCAGATTGGATGCATTGACGCCTGCTCTGGAAGAAATAGATCCGGGCGAACTCTCTATTACTGAAGGCCTGAGCGAAGAAGGCTTTGAGGTATACCGTAAGCTGCGTGGCAAGCTGGAAGGCGCTGAAAGCAAAGAAGTGCGGCAGGCAGCACAGATGAGTGCTATCCTTGCCGCACGAATGGCAGACCGCATGGCTGAGCTGCATAGACAGGTTGGCCATACTAAATACACTGCGCTTGATTATGCGCGTAGTATTGGGCTTATCAGAAGTGAAAGTGAAGCTGCGGAGCAGAAGTTTAATCAGGAAAGCATAAATACTGTACATATAGGCACGGAAACCTATATACAGAGACCTGCAGAAAATGTATTGGACAGTTATTATAAACTGATAAATCAAGAAGCTTATCCTATAAGTTACCACATTCAAGGAGTTGATTTTAAAAAACGAAAAGAGAATGCAGCTATTATTTATAAAGCAATGTACAAAAATGAAAAAGGCAAGCCGATATATATTACCAATGTATACAAAGATGATATAGAGATACCTTTTACTGCTTTTAAAGAAATAGCCAAGCATGCTCGAAAAGATGGCTTGTTTGAAGTAGTTCCGTTTATTGAACAACTTATGCAAAAAGGAATATACTTATATACCAGGTTGCCAGAAGAAGACAGAGAAAAAAGAATGAAGCCTGATGTCGTAGAATATAGAGGCTATGGAGCGAAATTGAAGATAAACGAAACGGAATATTTCGCTAAAATAGTGGTTAGAAAAGAAAAATCTAATTTATTAAAACTGCATGATATTGATATCAGTAAAATAAAAAATGAGGCTAGCGACTCTGGAAATGGTGGTGCCGATTACTACTCGGCGTCAAAACCAGACAAACTAGCCTCTGCTAAACATAGTATACCATGGTGGCTTAATGAAGTCAAGACGAAGTTAATCTTGGTAAATAAAGTTCAACAAAATGATAATACGTTAGACCAGAAAGCATGGCATGGCACGCCTTACGATTTTAAAAGGTTTGATATTGGCAAAATCGGCGATGGCGTTGGTGACCAGGTACATGGCTGGGGCCTGTACTTTGCTAAGGATAGAAAAATATCAGAGGCATATAAGGAAGTGTTGGGGGCTGACGCTGGCGCAGTAATTGTAGATGGGGTTACGTACAAAATTGATGAGGAGGGAGATTGGGCAACAGCAGCAGGACAGAAGCTCATTGACAATGATCCGTTAGAATTTGTTCTGGATACGTTTGATGCAATGGGCGGAAGCAAGAATAAGGAAAGTGCAATAAAAAGCTTAAAGGAAAGAATTGCCGGAACCAAAAGAACGGCTAATACAGAAAGCTATATCGCTAAACTAAAAGAAGCGATAAACATTATTGAAAAAGCTGACGTGAAGTACGAAAATACTTCACGCCTGCTGAAAGTGGAAGTTCCAGAAAACGATGTATTGCTAGACGAACAAAAGACTTTCATTAATCAGAACAAAAATGTACAAGCGCTTTTGAAAAAGACAATAGAATCTTTGAATGATGCGCGGTCAATGAAGTTCTGGGAACATCTGCTGAACTTTAAATTAAGAGCTTTTGATAATGCTGGCAAGGTTCAGTTTAAGATTGATGGCTTCAATAAATTAGCAGATGGCATTGGTAAGCTTTTAGAGAGCAATTCTAATACATTTGGCTATAGAACGCTTGCAAGAAGCTTGGAAAGATACGGATATAGCAAAGAAGAAATCGAAAAGCTAAAGTCAGATGGCGAATATCGTAATCAGGAACAACAGAAGCTCAGAAGTCAGGCTGCTGCTTTAGAAGAAGAATTAGAGCGTGCCAAAGCAGAAGATGCTACTGCAAAAGAGGAGGTTATCAATCAGGCAAAAGCTGATATTTTCGGTACTTTGGGGGGCATGTTTTCCGGCAACAAGATTTACGATGCTCTGGCGAAGGCTATGGGCGAAGAGGATTATAATTGGCGTGGCGCGTCTGAGCTGCTTAATGAGCACGGAATTAAAGGCATAGCTTACGAAGGTATGAAAGATGGCCGCTGCTTTGTAGTATTCGATGATAAAGCCGTAGATATCATAGAGCGTTACAACCAATCTGCTGGCGAGCGTGCTATGACTGCAAATATGGAGAAGCTGAAGGAAGCAAAAGAAATGCTGGCTAAAGCTGCAGATATGAAAACTATCTACCAAAAAACCGGCTGGCATCGTGGCGCTGATGGTAAATGGCGTTTTGAGATACCGGATAACTTGGATGATATCAATCTTGCTGAGCTGCGTGACAACGAAGAAACTACTTTGGGAAAGATATACGATAACCCTGCTTTGTATCAAGCATATCCGTGGGTAAAGAACCTGCTGGTAACTGTCGAAGACCTGGAGAAAAACAGAAGAGGTTACGCTTACGGGGAAGACAAGATAGTGCTCAACGAAAAATATGTTGGCTATTCTCCCTATAATCTGCAGAATGAGATACTGAGCAGCCTGAAAAGCGAGGCAGGGGTAAAAGAAACTATAAATGCTTTCCAAGGCATAGTCCAGGAAGAAAAACTTCCTGGCAAGCAAGAAATAAGAACCATAGCTGAGAATCTGCCGGACAGCTTTTTTGCTGATAGAGAAGAGGTTAACTTCTTTGCAGAAGATGGCTCATTCATCTTGCCGGATGATGAAGAAAAAACCTACTCATTAGAAGAAAAAGAAACTCTGCTTGCAGGGCATCTGAAAGAGGCTCTGGAAGGTATGCGGCCAAACGAAAAGATAAAAGAAACTCTCATCCATGAAATTCAACACATAATCCAGAATGCAGAAGGTTTTGCTGGCGGTGGCAGCCCGGCCAGAGTCAACGAACAGATGAAGCGCCAGCTGCAGAAGTACGATGAAGAAATAGAGCGCCTACATCCAAAAGGCAAAGAATATGTTACGGCTATGCTCGAATATGACATAGCTGACTTTGAACATGACACCGGTGAAATTTCCGATGAGGCTTTTGCTGATATCAAAAATAAGGTTAAAGAGCTGGCAGAGCAGATACCTGAAGAAAAAGTAAAGCGCCTGAAGGAAGTCAAGGAGCTGCAGATGGATTTGCAATGGCAAGCTGAAGATGAAAGCTTTAGCGATTATGAAAAATACCTCCGTCTGCATGGAGAGAAGGAAGCCCGAGTAGCATCAATGAAAGCACGGCTCTATACCATGGGTGCAAGCCAGGAAAGAATTGATAACGAAGTGCTGAACGCTATCGATAATCCTATCATTGTATTTGGCGGCAGAAGCTACAGCATGGACTCTGATCAGCGCGGCTTATGGCAGCTCAAAGGCCAGACTGCCTTTAAAACTACCGGCGAGAAGGTTATTTCTCTGTTTAAGGCTGCAGACCAGTCGACATTTATGCATGAGATGGCTCATATCTATCTGCACGATATGCTGGCGCTGGCAGAATTACCGAATGCTCCGAAGCAGCTGCTGGATGACGTGGCCACGATTAACCGGTGGGCAGCATGGAACGATACGCAATTTGTCAAAGAGTACAAAGGCACTGCTATGGAGAGTGAATTTAAAAAGCTCAACGAGCAGATGAAAACTGCAGTTGCCAAAGGCTCAGTTGAAATCGAAGGCAAGAAAATGACCTTGGAACAGATGCAGCGGCTCTGGATGCAGGAACGCTTTGCCCGTGGCTTTGAAAATTATCTGAAGAGCGGTGACGCACCTACAGAAGCAACGCGCAGTATCTTCCGGCGCTTCAAGCAGTGGCTGACTAAAATCTATCGTGCATTCAGCCAGATTGGCGGTGCTCCGTCCAAAGAGGTTAAAGCAGTTATGGACCGCATGATTGCCAGTGAAGATGAAATCGACATTGCTATGAGGAAAAAGGGCGTAGATGATTTTGCCGAAAGCGGCGGCATGGATTATCTGGAAGGAAGCTCGAAGGACGTATATCGCCGTATGGTAGAGCGCGCCAAGGCTGACGCTGAGGAAAAGGTGCTCAAAATAGCACTGAAGGATGTCAAGGAAGATTACCGGCAGCAGGAAAAGGAACTGTTTGAGCGTGAAGAAGCGGAATACCGAGATAAGCTGGCCGCAGAACCGGTGTTTATTATCCGGGAGCATATCAAGAATAACCCTGATATGAGCACGTCTGTTATCTGCGAAACATTGGGCATGAACGTGGAAGATTACGTCAAGCAGCTTAAAGAGTATGGCGGCAGCTTGGATGCTGCAGTAAAAGCTCATATGAAAGAGTTTAAGGAGGGGATAGATAACAGCGGCATAGATGCTCAGTATTTCCGCGAACGTGCGGAAGAAGTCGTGCAGGAGAGCAAATACCGTAAGCTGGCCACGGCGATGGAGCTGGAAGCGTTTGAGCGCATTGCCAAAAAGCAGCGTAACCTGACTACCCAAATAGAGGCCGACGGCAAGAATGATGCTGCAGAAAAAGGCGTCATTAAGACGGTAGACAAGATGACCAGGCAGAGCAAGCAGATAGAAGAACTTACTGCAGAAACAAAGGGACTGAAGCAGGATAAGCGTGAACTGCTTGCTAATGTGCGTGGCCTGCGTGATGCAGCACTCAGCCATTACAAGGACTATGTGCAATTCGTCGAGATGAAGCTGGAGGTTATGCCTATTGAGGACGCCAATAACTACCAGATGTGGCGCAGAAAGTCGGCGCAGGCGCAGTACAATTCTGAGCAGTCTCTTATCAAAGGCAACTGGGATAAGGCTGTCAAATACAAACAGGCTCAGCTGATCTATGATATGTTTGCTGACAGAGCTGTCCGCAATGCCAAGCAGATAAAGAAGATTGAAGATGGCCTGAAGCGCAAGCAGCAGACAATCAGCAAGGCGAAGAACATATCTGCAGATGAACGTTATGCGTATAATCATCTTATGTATGTGTTTGGCTTTTCTGACGCAGACGCACCGGTACCGCCGCATTATGAGGGAATTATGGAGGTGCTCATGAAAGCAGATGCTACAAGGGAAGAAGGCGGGCTTATGCTGGAGTCTCCGTTCTTCGGACCGGATGGCCAGACCAATCTTCCTGAATGGTTCCTGCAGGCGGCGATGAACAGCAATAAACGTAAAGCAGGGCATAAAGATTTAAGCAATCTGCAGGTTGATTTGGTGGCACAGGTTATGCATATCATCTATAAACGAGGCATGGATAATATGAAGCTGGCCACGATTAAAACCAAGGATGGCAGAACCCTGACTGTTGATGAAGCAGTTGCTGAGATTGAAGGGCAGACACGCCAGCGCATGATAGAACGCGCTAACGCTGACCCGACTGGTGCCAATAAAAACAGATGGCAGGATGACGCTGAAAACTTTATAGACCAGGCTGACAGGGTGCTGATTAAGCCGGAGGTGGAGCTGAAAAAGCTGGGTGATGTGGCGCTGCGGTATATCTACGACCCGCTGAAGGAAGCTGCAGACAAAGAGCTGAAGATGGCCGTGAATATGCAGAACAAATTAAAAGGACTGTTTGATGCTTACTCTCCCAAGGAACTGGCAGATATGCGTAACAAACGCCTCTATGATTTTGGCTCGTCAAAGATTACCAAGGAACAGGCGATTATGATTGCGCTTAACTGGGGCACTGAAACGAACCAGCAGCGCGTTCTGGACGGCTATCACGTCAATGTAGCGCAGGTTAAAAATGTGCTGCAGTATCTGGATGAGCGCGACTGGAACCTCGTCAACAGTATCTGGAAGCTTTACGATATCCATTGGGACCAGATAAGAGAGATTGAAGCACGCATGACCGGTGCCGTGCTGCAGAAGCAGGAAGCCAAAGGCTTTGTTGTTGTCGGGCAGGACAGAAAAATCTATACCTTGGATGGCGGTTACTTCCCTATCAAATATGACCTGCGGGATTTACGTACGCAGGAGCAGGCTGATGCTGCACAGCAATCGGCAATGAGCAATATTGCAATGTCTATGGGCAAGGGCTTCCTGAAAGAACGTACTCAGCATAAGGTTGAGCGCAGGCTGGATCTTAGATTTGAAGTTATCAGTGGCAGTATTACTGACGTTATTCATCTGGTGGCATTCCGTGAACCGGTACGTGACGTGCGCCGCATTGTACTCAATGAGAATTTCAAAAACCTTGTCTATAATTACCTTGGCCAGAACGCATACAAAAATCTGAAAAAGTGGACCAGTGATTGTTGGGCGGAAGAACCGATACCGAGGACGGCCTACGAAAAGGGCATGGTCAAGCTGCGTAACGCTCAGACAATGGGAACCATGGGCTTCAGGGTAACAACAGCGCTGCTGAATATCGCTAACGTTCCGAGCGTAGCTCATTATATGGGTGCTGCTGAGCTGCTGCGTTCGCTCAAAAAGTTTTACAGTGCCCCGCGTCGATATACGGACTTTGTTTTCCAGCGCTCTGTCTTTATGGCGGAACGTGCGGAAACCATGGATGCCAGCATCCATGATGCGCTGAAAGGACCTAATATCCTAGATGGTATTCCGGGCATTGGCAAGGCTGGCGAGGCTATAAAAAACAACGCGTTTAAGATGATAACCTGGACAGACCTGATGCTGGCATTGCCGCTTTGGCAGCACGAATACGAAAAGACCTACAATGCAGAGGTGGATGCCGGACGTTCGCCGCAGCAGGCGAGGGAAGCAGGCGTAAATGCCGGCGATGCTGCAGTGCGCTGGTGCTTCGGCTCCGGCCGTACGGTAGATAAAGCTGCTATCCAACGCAAGGGCAGCGAGCTGATGAAGCAGCTCACTATGTACTACAGCTATAACTCTACAGTCTATAATGCTCTCAATTATAAATTATGGGAAGCAAAGGTAGGCTATAAGAAGGCTGTAGCTGCAAGCGCAAAGAATAAAAGCATGGCTCTGATGAAAGCTGTAGCTCATGCTGGCGATGCGCTGCTGATGTGGGTACTGCTGCCGGCGGTTATCTCAGCGCTGCTGCGTGCTGGCGCAAGCGGCGACGATGATGACTGGAAGATTGAAAAGCTTATCAAGAGCATGGGGCAGGAATCTCTTACAGGCATTGTCGGTGGTATACCGGTGTTGCGTGATGTTGTACCTTACTTTATGGCCAAGGTATTTGATGAGCATCAATTTGCTCCAAAAATTCCTATCCAAAATACCATTGAACAGACAAACAGGGTTATCCAAAGTGCTGTCAGTGACAAGAAAACTATCAGCGATACACTGCGGGAGATGGGCAAGCTGACAAGTCAGGTTACCGGAGCGCCCAGCACGTTGATAGATAGCTTTACAACAACGCTGCAGTATCTGGAAAGCGGCTTCGATGAAAGCGTTGCGGATTATCTGCGCGTCTTGATCTTTGATAAAAAGCTGAAGAAAAATCAAAAATAGTCATTTTGTACTTTACAAAACGGCCTGAAAGCCGTGGTAAAATATTATTGTCAATAAGTATGTAAAAAGCCCTGGCTGATGCTGGGGCTTTTGCTTTATGGAAAGGAGCAGAACATGACAGTACAGAAAGACGTTACTAAAAACATCTATGTTGGCAACGGCTCGACAAGGACATTTCCGTTTACCTTTGAGTGTCCTGCAGAGCATCCGGAATATATTAAGGTATATCTGATGCAGGACGATGGCACGGCGCTGGCCACAAGCGATTATCAGCTGGACATGGATGCAAGGCAGATAACATATCCTAGTAGCGGAGCAGCGCTGCCGGAAGGCAAGAAGCTGGTTATCATGCGCGAGCTGCCGTTGCAGCAGATGATGAACCTTGTAAACAACGGGCCGTACTTCGCGGAAGATGTGGAGCTGGCGTTTGATGAAAACGTAATGGCTATGCAGCAGATAGCTGAAAAGCTTAACCGCAGTATTATCATGAGTGTGGATATAGATGGTGATGCTTTTGTCAATGAAGTGCCGTTCGAGGCCGGCAAATCGTTCCGAATTGCTGATGATGGCAAGAGCATTGTGCTGACAGAAGATCCTGCAAGAGTATTGCCGACAGTGCAGAATTTGGCAACCGCTGCTGAAACTAGCGCTAAGCAAGCACGCTTTAACGCTGAAAGTGCCGCTAATCATGTAAGAGCGGCAGAACGTGCGAGCCAAAATGCAGAGGAATATGCCGATAAAGCAAAAGAGTATAGTAAAAATGTTAATGTCTTTGTTCCGTCTGTAGACGACAGCGGTAATCTTGCATGGACCAACAAAGCGGGCTTAGCTAACCCTGCTACAGTCAATATCAAAGGACCGCAGGGCGCTCAAGGCGAAAAAGGCGACCCCGGTACTGGTATTACAATTAAAGGCAAGTATGATAGTTTATCTGCTTTGCAAGCTGCACACCCAAAAGCTGACGAGGGTGACGCTTATATGGCGGGGACTAATCTTTATGTTTGGAATGGCAGCGCATGGATAGATTGTGGAAATATTAAAGGTGATAAAGGCGATAAGGGCGATGCCGGTGATACAGGCGCAGCAGGCCCGCAAGGACCGCAGGGAGTGCAAGGCCTGCAAGGATTACAAGGCCCAGCAGGTAATGCGGCTACAATTACCGTAGGCAGTGTTACAACAAGTGCGCCGGGAACGGCGGCCAAAGTCACCAATAGCGGTACTTCTTCTGCTGTTGTATTAGACTTTGTGCTTCCTAAAGGCAAGGACGGCGCTGACGGTGGAGTGACAGTTGATGAGGCACTTTCTGACACCTCTGTAAATCCCGTCCAGAATAGAGCAGTAAAGGCCGCACTTGATAACAGAGCTGTGCTTGATGATACCAATACTTTTACTTCTCCAAATAAATTTGATGATATTTATATGGCAGATGGTATGAGCAGTCTTAAGTGGTATAATGGTTCACCTAACTTTGTTGTTGCTTCTATCAATTCCAAAAGATACACAGGTGAAGCAAACACGGCAAAGAAAGCAACACAGGACAGCGAGGGCAATGTAATTACTGAAACCTATGCAAAGAAGGCTGATGTAAGTAACACTTATGCTACGAAATCTGATGTTGAAGTAGAGCTAAACAATAAGTTAAACATAACT
>Ga0129310_1000703_pt1 | contig 36610 bp, 29 predicted proteins | sample Go1ome_2_FD_94433 | JGI IMG/M metagenome (GOLD analysis project Ga0129310, IMG submission 94433) | Western lowland gorrila individual fecal microbial communities from Wisconsin, USA - Go1022A metagenome | ecosystem: Host-associated > Mammals > Digestive system > Large intestine > Fecal | place... | reverse complement strand
TTTTGCTCATGGGGAATAGGGTCTCCTTTTGTGAAGTTTTGTGTGACAACTCAACTTTAACACATGAGGCCCTGTTCCTCATATCTTTTTATTCACTTGTCCAAGATGTATTGTAGCTCTACAGGCGGCATGCGCCCCAAAGCGGGCACAGGTTGCGTGAAAAATGGGTTTGCGGTATAATAAAACAATTCCTATAAACGGAAATAAACCGCGAAAAATCACCTCGGAAGGCCCAAAGCAGGGCCTTCGTGCGGGCCCGGGCTGCCGCAGGCGGCCCCCGATGGAAACAGGAGTAATGCAAATGCTGATCAGCTTGATCGTGCCCTGCTACAACGAGCAGGAGGCACTTCCTCTTTTTTATCAGGAGGCCAGCCGGGTGGCCGAAGCGATGGGCCGCAGCCATGGGGCCGAGTTTGAGTTTGTGTTCATTGACGATGGCTCCAAAGACGATACCCTGAACATCATGCGCGCGCTGCATGAGCGGGACGCCCGGGTGCGCTACCAGTCCTTCAGTCGCAACTTCGGCAAGGAGGCGGGCATCTGGGCCGGGCTGAAGGCGGCCCGGGGCGATTATGTGGCCATGCTGGACGCCGACCTGCAGGACCCGCCCAGCCTGCTGCCGGAAATGCTGGACGCGCTGCTCAGCGGCGAGTACGACTGCGCCGCCACCCGCCGCACCACCCGCAAGGGCGAGCCGCCGGTGCGCAGCTTTTTTGCCCGGATGTTCTACCGGATCATCAACAAAATGAGCGACACCGAGATCGTGGACGGCGCGCGGGATTTTCGCCTGATGACCCGCCAGATGGTGGACGCCATTCTCAGCATGGGGGAGTACAACCGCTTCTCCAAGGGCATTTTCAGCTGGGTGGGCTTCCGCACCAAATGGCTGGAATACACCAATGTGGAGCGGGTGGCCGGCACCACCAAGTGGAACTTCTGGAAGCTGTTCCGCTACTCCATTGACGGCATTGTGGGCTTTTCCACGGCGCCGCTGGCGCTGGCGGCCTTTGTGGGCGTGTTCTTCTGCCTGGCGGCCTTCCTGGGCATTCTGTTCGTGGTGGTGCGGGCGCTGCTGTTCGGTGACCCCACCAACGGCTGGCCCAGCCTGGTGTGCATCCTGCTTTTGTGCAGCGGCGTGCAGCTGTTCTGCACCGGAATTGTGGGCGTGTACCTTTCCAAGACTTATCTGGAAACCAAGCGCCGCCCCATCTGCATTTTGAAAGAAACCGAAGAGAGCGGCCCGCGGGCGGATCAGCGGCCGCAGAGCCGGAAAAACGAGGAAGAAGGGTAAAACAAAATGCGTAAACAGCCGATTTTGTACATCGTAATTCCCTGCTACAACGAGGAAAAGGTGCTGCCCATCACCAGCGGCATGTTTCTGGAAAAGATCAACACCCTGGCAGCGGCGGGCAAGATCAGCCCCGAAAGCCGGGTGCTGTTTGTGAACGACGGCTCGAAGGACGACACCTGGAACATCATCACGAAGCTGGCGGCCCAGGATGAGCACTACATCGGCATCAGCCAGAGCCGCAACCGGGGCCACCAGAACGCGGTGCTGGCCGGCCTGATGGAGGCCAAGGACAAGTGCGACATCACCATCAGCATTGACTGCGATGGCCAGGACGACATCAACGCCATGGACGAGATGGTGGACGCCTACCGGGACGGCTGCGAGGTGGTGTACGGCGTGCGCTCCCGGCGGGACACCGACACCTTCTTCAAGCGCTTTACCGCCGAGGGGTTCTACCACCTGATGAACTTCCTGGGGGCGGACATTGTGTTCAACCACGCCGATTACCGGCTGATCTCCAGCCGGGTGCTGCAGGAGTTCGCCAACTTCAAAGAGGTGAACATCTTTTTGCGGGGCATGGTGCCGCTGGTGGGCTTCAAGAGCACCAGCGTGTACTACGAGCGGCACGAGCGTCTGGCCGGCGAGAGCCACTACCCCCTGAAGAAGATGCTGGCGCTGGCCTTTGACGGCATCACCAGCCTGAGCGTAAAGCCTATCCGGTTCATCACCGGGCTGGGGCTGATCTTCTCGGTGCTCAGCTTCATCGGGGTGCTGTGGGCGATCATCGCCAGCATTCTGGGCCGCACGGTGGTGGGCTGGGCCTCCACCATGTGCATGGTCTGCTTTATGGGCGGCATTCAGCTGCTGTGCCTGGGCGTGATCGGCGAGTACATCGGCAAGATCTATCTGGAGACCAAGGCCCGGCCCCGGTACATCATCAGCGAGCGTACCTGGGAAAAGCCGGAGGACTGAGCGGGAGATAAACCATGGAAATTGAACGCAAATGGATGGTAAAGGGCTGGCCGGAGGGGCTGCCCATGACGGCCCAGCTGGAGATGGAGCAGGGCTATGTGGCGGTGCGCCCCACCGTGCGCATCCGGCGGGAGAGCGTGGTGGGCGGCGAGACCCATCTGGTGCTCTGCTTTAAGGGCGAGGGCACCCTCAGCCGGGAGGAGATCGAAACCGACATCGCCCCCGAGCTGTACGAGAAGCTGAAAAAACTCATCGGCAAGCCCATGATCCAGAAGACCCAGCGGCGCTACGTCCTGCCCGGCGGGCTGACGCTGGAGGTGAACCTGGTGGACGAGGGCCAGCCCGGCTGCTTCTGGTATGCGGAAGTGGAATTTGAGACGGAGGCCCAGGCCCTGGCCTGGAAGCCGGAGGGCGCTCTGGCCGAGTACCTGAACGATGAGGTGACCGGCCAGCCCGGGCAGAGCATGGGGGCCTATTGGGCCGTTACCCGGCTGCGGGCCGGGCGGTAAACCCACAAACTTACAACAGGGGCAGGGCGGTCGCAGTTCGGCGCCAGGGCCCCGGTGAAAGCCGTGAACCTCATCTTCGGCGAGGCCCCTTTGGCGGGGCGGCCGAAGGCGGGCGAACGGCTTTTTTGCGGCAGTTGGAACAGTGGAACGGCTGCGGCCCAAAGCACAAACGCCGCGCGGGGGGCCGCGCCATGCAGTGAGGGGAGAGAATCATGAACGAACTTGAAACAACAAAACAGCCGGCGGTATACCGGGGCGAAGTCGCCCTGCTGGCGGCGGTGATGATCAACAGCCTGGCGGTGGTGCTGATGCTCCACTCCGGGTCCGGCATTTCGGCCATTTCCAGCGTGCCCTATGCCTTTTCGCTGGTGCTGCCCCGGCTGAGCCTGGGTACCTGGACGTATCTGTTCCAGGGGGTGCTGGTGCTGAGCCTGATGCTGCTGCGCCGCCGCTTTGTGCCGGCCTACCTGCTGAGCTTTGTGGTGGGGTTTGTGTTCGGCAAGCTGCTGGACCTGCACAAGGCGTGGATCGACGCCCTGCCCGCCACGCTGCCGCTGCGGGTGCTGTATTTTGTGCTCAGCTACGTGCTGCTGGCCATCGGCATTGCGGTTTCCAACCGGTGCAAAATGCCCATTGTGCCCACCGACCTGTTCCCGCGGGAGCTGGCGGCCATCACCGGCTGGCCCTATTCCCGCATCAAGGTCACCTTTGACGTGCTGTGCCTTGCCACCACGGCCCTGATGACGGTGGTGTTCCTGGGCCGGCTGGACGGCCTGGGCGTAGGCACTGTGCTGGCGGCGCTGACCCTGGGCAAGGCCATCGGCAAGGTGGGCGAGGTGCTGGACCGGCACATGACCTTTGTTTCCTGCCTGGAGGCCTACGCCTGAACCGGCGGGGCGCACATTCTTAATTGCACCGCACTTTTTATACAGAAGAACCAAACTTATAAAGAAGAATCACCCCAGAAAAATAAAACCGTAAAACAAAAGCAGCCGCCTCGGCCTGAAACCCAGAACAATCTGCGTTTCAGCCGGGGCGGCTGCTTTATTCTTATTTAGAATGCATTTTTAAAATGCATTCAATGCAGGCAGGTGCCTGGGTGTAGTCAATCGCGGGCTTCTTTTGCAGAGTCCGCGGCGGCCTCCGGGCGGCGCACCTGCTCCACTTTGGGGTTAAACCACAGGCCGCTCACCATGCGGGAGAGGATGATCCAGCTGCGGCGCAGGCGCTGGCCGGGGGCCTTGGCCCAGATGCGGCACAGGTTCAGCCCGCACTTGGCGATGTAATAGCACACCCCGCGCACCCCCTCGTGGCGGTAGGTGTAGTTTTCGTTCCGGAAGGCATACCGATAGCGGCTGATGCGCTCGGGGCTGTCCAGCGCGATGGAGGAGCCGTTGTTCTCCTTCATGGCGTGGGTCACCTGGCTTTGCCCGGCCAGATAGCAGGGCAGGCCCAGGCGCACGGTCATACGGCGGGTGTACTCAATGTCGTCGCCCCAGATGAAGAAATCCCGGATGGGCAGCCCGGCCTTTTCAATGGCGGCAGCGGGGAACAGCAGCGACACAAAGGTGGCCTGCTCCACCAGAATCAGCCCATGGCGCAGCAGTTCCACGTGCTCGTAGAAGTTCTTCTTGATCTTCTGCCGGTTCATCTTGCACTCGGTGCCGTCCGTCCACAGCACGGCGCTGGAGAGGAACCCGTAGTTTCCGCCCAAAATCGTATGGGCGGCCAGCAGCTGGGCCAGACTGTCCGGGTGGGGCAGGGTGTCGTCGTCCATGATCCACACCAGATCGTACCCGGCCTCCACGGCCCAGCGCATCCCGAAGTTGAAGCCGCCGGCCCCGCCGAGATTGGCCCCGGTGCTGCGGCTGTGCACCCGCGGCTCGTTCAGGGCGGCCAGGTACGCGCCGGTTCCGTCGGTGCTGGCATTGTCCACAATGAGAATGTCGCACACAGCGTTTTGCTGCCCCAGCAGCGCTTCGATGCACCGGGCAAGCAGTTCTTTTCGGTTGTAGGTTACGACCACGGCGGCCACACGTTCCATGATACAGGCTCCTTTGGCGTTCAGAAATCCGCCTGCGGGGTGCAGGCAAAAACGCATCCGCTCCATTATACCCCGGCGGAGCGGGCTTGTCCATGAAAAGAACCCGGCGGGGCTTGACAAACAAATAAAGAATTATATACTATATCATATAGTATTGAATACTAGATTAAACAGGGCGGCCCTTCCCAAGCGGCCGCAGGGAGGCGGATACAATGTACGCATATTTCAAACATGGGCGGGAGCCTTTAAGCAGCTACACTCACTTTTGGGGTGCCGCGGCGGGGGTGCTGGGCATTCTGGCCCTGCTTCTGCGGGCCCATCAGGCTGGAGCCGGGGGCATGGCGCTGGCCGGGGCGCTGGTGTTCGGTGTGTCGCTGGTGGCGCTGTATGCGGCCAGCAGCCTGTACCACTACGCCCTGTGCGGCCCCAAGCCCCTGCTGCGCCTGCGCAAGCTGGACCACGCCATGATCTATATGCTGATCGCGGGCAGCTACACCCCGTTCTGCCTGCGGTATATGAACCGGCAGATGCTGCCGCTGTTTCTGGCGGCCATTTGGGGGGCGGCGCTGGCGGGCATTCTGCTGAAGCTGCTCTGGCTGGACGCCCCCCGCTGGCTGGGTACGGGCCTGTATCTGGCACTGGGCTGGGCCATTGCGGCCGACCTGAAGGACTTCGGCGCCATGCCGGGCGGTTGCCTGGCGCTGGTGGCGGCCGGCGGGGTGTGCTACTCGGTCGGCGCGGTGATCTATCTGATCAAGCGGCCCAACCTGGGGGCGGGCTGGGGCTTCCATGAGCTGTTCCACCTGTTCATCCTGGCGGGCAGTGCGTTCCATTTTGCGGCCGTGTATGCCTTTGTGCTGTGATGGGATGAACAAAACCATTCTATAATATGGAATGCGTATCACGATACGGTAAAATTGACAAATTAACGTGCAAAAAATCGGCGCGAATCTCGGAGAATTCAGTAAAAAGGTAGAATCAAAGGCCGCTCCATTGACAGTGAGGGGGGAATGTAGTTAAATATTAAACATACGGCGCGGATGACATCGGATGTCTATACGCCGGGGGCGGCAAACCTCTATGGTACGCCCAAAATTTCTTCCTTAACCTTTTTCTTGAAAGCTCATACACACACCTGAAAAAGCCCGGATCCGTCTGGATCCGGGCTTTTTCAGGTCATTTTTTCGTCTGGCGCAGCCTGGCTCAATACAGCTGCGTGAAGGTGTTGTAATGGTCCTCGGTGTAATAGATCAGACCATCGGTGGAGTACAGCAGCCGGTCGCTTCCCCGGTAGCCGCCCTGATAGTTCACATCGCATTCGTGCCAGGTGCGGCCGCTCTTTTCGGGCAGCTTGCCCTCGTAGTTGCCGAACCTGTTGCCGCCGATGCAGTATCCGTCGGCCACATCCCACAGGTTGCCCTCCTTGTTGTTCCAGCCAAGGGCCTCGGCCTCGTTTTTGGTCAGGTAATTGGTGGGCAGATGGTTGTAGGTGTGCAGGTAGAGGGCCACATCGTCCCGGCTGTAATACCAGCCGTCCTCCGCAAGGGCCTGCTCTTTCAGGCCGACCTCTTCCTGATTGTCCTGCTCGTCGGCGCTGGAGACGGCCTCGGAGTCTGCGGCGGTGCTGCTCTGGGCGGCCTCGTCCAGTGCGCTCTGCGCCTGGCTGAGCACCGCGTCGGCGGCTTCGGAGGGGGCAGCGTCCGCCAGGTCGGAGCAGGCGCAGAAGCTCAGCGCGAAGGCCAGCGTCAGCGCAAGGGCCGCCAGACGGCGGAAGATGGAAGTGTTCATGTCAGATCCTCACTTTCGGCGTGGCCCTCGGCCAGCAGAATGTATTCCTGTGCATTGTCCCGGGTGCGCTCCAGCGAGTGGGGATCGTCCCGGCGCAGGATCTTGCCGGGCACACCGGCCACCAGACTGTTGGGGGGCACCTCCATGCCGGAGAGCACCACGGCCCCGGCGGCGATGATGCTGCCTTTGCCGATGTGGGCGCCGTCCAGCACGGTGGCGTGCATGCCCACCAGCACATCGTCCTCAATGGTGGCACCGTGCACAATGGCGTTGTGGCCCACCGTTACCCCGTTGCCCAGGGTGGCCACGCTGCTGCGGTTGCTGTGAATGGTGGCGTTGTCCTGCACGTTGCAGTCCCGCCCGATACGGATGGGGTTCAGGTCGGAGCGGATGACCGCCCCGTACCATACGCTGGAGCCGTCGCCCAGCGTTACGTCCCCCACAATGGTGGCGTTGGGGGCGATGAAGCGGGGCTTGCCCAGACTGGGCGTTTTGCCCTTGTAGTTGCGAAGGATCATAAGGGGACCTCCTGTGCCGGAAAAGCCCGGCGATCTCTATAATTTGCGATACAATTTGTATAATAACTATGAAATAATACGGAAACTGCCGGTTTTACCTGGCAGGCGCTGCTTCAACGTCGGCCTTTTTCAGGTCGCGCCACACGGTCAGCAGCATGGTGATGTAGCAGGCCGCGCCGCCGATGTAGTTGGAAATGGGCTCGGCCAGAAAGACGCCGTTCACGCCCAGCCCGAAGAAGTGGGGCAGCGCCAGCGTGAGCGGCACCACGATGACCGCCTTGCGCAGCAGCGAGAAGAACACCGCACTGCGGGGGCGGTTCAGCGCCACATACACGGCCTGGCCGGAGAACTGGAAGCTCATCATAAAGAAGCCCTGGAAGAACAGGGTGAGGGCGGGCGCGCCCAGCGTGACCAGCTGCTCATCGCTGTTGAACAGGTGGATAAACAGCGCGGGCTTGGTGATGGTGACCAGCCACACCAGACTGGTGAAGGCGAAGCAGCTCACCGTCATAAACACGATGCCCTTGCGCACCCGGCGGTACTTGCCCGCGCCGTAGTTGTAGCTCAGCACCGGCTGGGCACCCTGAGTCAGGCCGTGCACCGGCAGGGTGAACAGCTCACGCACCGAGTTGATCACCGTCATGATGCCCACGTACACGTCGCCGCCCCAGGTCTGCAGGGTGGCGTTGCAGGCGATCTGGGTCAGGCTGTTGGTCACGGCCATCACAAAGCCGGAAACGCCCAGCGCCGTCACCTGGCCCAGCAGGGGCCAATCCGGGGTCATGTCGGCCCGGCGCAGGGTGAACAGCGCCTTCGGCCCGGTGAGAAACCGCACCACCCACACGGCGCTGACCGCCTGGCTGAGGATGGTGGCCAGCGCGGCGCCCTGCACGCCCATGTGGAAGCCGAAGATGAAGATGGGGTCCAGAATCAGGTTGACCAGCGCGCCCAGTGCCACCGTCATCATGCCCATGCGGCCGAAGCCCTGGGCGTTGACAAAGCTGTTCATGCCAAGGCCCACCATCACAAAGGGGGTGCCCAGCAGATAGATGTACAGATAATCCCGGGCGAAGGGCCAGGTGGCGTCGCTGGCGCCGAACAGGTACAGAATGGGCTTCATGCCCAGATAGCACACCGCCATCAGCACAAAGCCGGTGACCAGCAGCATCACAAAGCAGTTGCACATGATGCGCCGTGCCCGGGGAATGTCGCCCCTGCCGCGGGCAATGCTGCACAGGGGCGCACCGCCGGAGCCGAACAGGTTGGTGAACGCCGAGATGATGTTCACGATGGGGAAGGTCAGGCCAATGCCAGTGAAGGCCAGGGCGGCGTCGGCGGGCAGGTGGCCGATGTACACCCGGTCCACCACGTTGTAAAGCACCTGAACGGCCTGGGCCAGAATCAGGGGAACGGCCATGGTGAGGATGTTGCGCCACATGGGGCCCTGGGAGAAGTCGTTGTTGGAAGAGGAACCGGAACGATCGGGATGGTGAAGGGAAACGGACTTCACGAACAAATACGCCTTCTTTCTGCGAGATAAAATCAGGGGGGAACAGGGGTGCGGCGCGCATTCGGCGGGCCGCAGAACAAAGGCCCGGTCTGCCCGAAAAGGGGAAAGCCGGGCCGCCTTATGCGGGAACGCCCGCGTTTTTACTGGTAGTCGATGGGCAGGGTGGGCAGGCCGTTCAGGTCCAGCCCGGCCCGGTTGCCGGCCTGGTACTCGTAGTACCCCTGGGCTGCGATCATGGCCCCATTGTCGCCGCAGAGGGCGGTGCGGGGCAGGCACAGGCGCGCGCCCAGCTTCTGGGCGCCCTCGTTCAGCAGGGCGCGCAGGCGGCCGTTGGCGGCCACGCCGCCCGCCAGGCAGATGGTTTTGGCCCCGGTGTCCTGCGCGGCCAGCAGCAGCTTGTCGGCCAGAATGGAGTCGATCCGCTCCTGAAAGCTGGCGGCCATGTCCGGCACCGAGATGGGCTCGCCCTTCATCTGGGCCTGATTCACCGCGTTCAGCACGGCGGTTTTCAGGCCGGAGAAGCTCACGTTGTACTTGCCCTCCACATGGGGCACGGGCAGGCGGTAGGCGTGGGGGTTGCCGGTTTTGGCGGCGTTGGCCACGCTGGGGCCGCCGGGGTAGGGCAGGCCAAGCGTGCGGGCCACCTTGTCAAAGGCCTCGCCGGCGGCATCGTCCACCGTGCGGCCCAGAACGTGGAACCGGGTGTAGTCCTCCACCTGCACAATGTGGCTGTGGCCGCCGCTGGCCACCAGGCACAAGAAGGGCGGCTTCAGGTCCGGGTGGGTCAGGTACAGGGCGGCAATGTGGCCCCGCAGATGGTGCACCCCCACCAGAGGTTTGTTGGCTGAGTAGGCCAGCCCCTTGGCAAAGCTGACGCCCACCAGCACCGCGCCGATGAGGCCCGGCGCAAAGGTGACGGCCACCGCATCCAGATCGGCGGGGGTGAGCTGTGCGTCCGAAAAGGCCTTCTGCACCGTGGCGCTGATGAACTCGGCATGGCGGCGGCTGGCGATTTCGGGCACCACGCCGCCGTACAGGGCCTGTTCGGCCACGCTGGTGGAGATGACGTTGCTCACGATGGTGCGGCCGTCCTCCACAATGGCGGCGGCGGTCTCGTCACAGCTGGATTCAATGCCTAATACGAGCATACTTGTACTTCCTTCCTGAATGCCGGGTTTCTGGGGCGACGGAACCGAAACGGTGCCTTCGCCTGCGCAGAACCCCGGCTTCTGAATGTTGGGCAGTGCCGAAGCGCCGGGCAGGGTCACAGTTCGGCCCGCATCACCAGCGCATCCTCCGGCGGATTTTTGTAAAAGTTTTTGCGGCGGCCCACGACCTCAAAGCCAAGGGCCTCATACAGGGCCAGGGCCGGGGCGTTGTGGGCGCGCACCTCCAAAAAGCACAGGGCGGCCCCCTCGGCCTTCAGGGCGGACAGGGCGTGGGTCAGCAGGGCGCGGCCTGCACCCTGGCCCCGGTGTTCCGGGGCGATGGTCACGCTCTCCAGGCTGGCCTCATCGGCCGCCAGCTGGAACACCGCCGCCCCGCAGAGCGTTTCGCCCGCATACAGGCCGAACAGCCGCCCGGCGGGGGCGTCCAGCTCCTGCAGCAGCTGGGCCTCGGTCCAGGGCTCGGTGGCGGTGGCCTCAATGGCCGCGGCGGCGGCACAGTGGGCTTTGGGCAGCGGGGCTGCCCGCCAGGCCGGGGCCATCAATGGGCCTCCAGCCAGGTGTGGCCGCGGGTCACATCGGCGGTGAGGGGCACGGCGAAGTTCACCGCGTGCTCCATTTCCTCGCCCAGAATCCGGGCGGCCTTGTCGGCCTCCTCCAGCGGGGCCTCCACGATCAGTTCGTCGTGCACCTGCAGAATGAGCCGGGCGGTCAGCCCTTCATCCCGCAGGCGCTGCCACACCCGCACCATGGCCAGCTTGATCACATCGGCGGCCGTGCCCTGAATGGGGGTGTTCATGGCCATGCGCTCGCCCAGAGCGCGCACGTTGAAGTTGCTGCTGGTCAGCTCCGGCAGGGCGCGGCGGCGGCCGAACAGGGTGGCCACATAGCCGTGCTCCTTGCCGAAGGCGATGGTATCGTCCATATACTTGCGCACGCCGGGGAAGCTGTCCAGATAGCTCTGGATGAAGGCTTCCGCCTCCTTCACGGTCACGCCGATGTCCCGGCTGAGGCTGTACGCCCCGATGCCGTACACGATGCCGAAGTTCACCGCCTTGGCGCTGGAGCGCAGGCGCGGGGTGATCATCTCCGGCGGCATGCCGTAAATGCGGGCGGCGGTGCTGCGGTGAATGTCGCCGCCGGTGCGGAAGATCTCCTGCATGGCCTCGTCACCGGAGATATGGGCCAGAATGCGCAGTTCGATCTGGCTGTAATCCGCGTCCAGCAGAATGCAGCCGGGCTTTGCCACAAAGAAGCCGCGCAGGCGGCTGCCCTGTTCGGTGCGCACCGGGATGTTCTGCAGGTTCGGCTCGGTGGAGGAGAGGCGGCCCGTGCGGGCCTCGGTCTGCAGGAAGGTGGAGTGCACCCGCCCGTCCGGCCCGATGACCTTCAAAAGGCCGTCGGCGTAGGTGGAAAGCAGCTTCTGGCAGCTGCGGTACTCCAGAATGTCGTCGATGACGGGGCTGTAGCTGCGCAGGCTTTCCAGGGTGGCGGCGTCGGTGGAATAGCCGCTCTTGGTCTTTTTGCGGTGGGGCAGGCCCAGCTTGTCAAACAGGGCCTCGCCCAGCTGCTTGGGGCTGTTCAGGTTGAAGGAATATCCCACCTGCTCGTAAATGCGGCCCAGGCAGGCGTTCAGCTGGCCCCGCAGTTCGTCGCCGAAGGCGGCAATGCCGTCCCGGTCCACCAGCATGCCGGTGCGCTCCATGTCCGCCAGCACCCGGGCGAGAGGCAGCTCGATCTCCCGCAGCAGTCGGTCCATGCCCAACTCGGTGAGCTTTTTATCCAGCAGGGGCAGCAGGCCCGCCAGCAGCCCGGCGTCCGGCGCGTCCGGGCAGGTGAAGACCGGGTCAACGCCGTATTCGGCGGCCAGGGCGCTCAGTTCGTACTTGCTGGCGGCCGGGTTCAGCAGATAGGCGGCCAGCTTGCCGTCAAATTCAATGGCGCGGCCCACGCCCCCGGCGGCCAGCGCCCGATGATACAGGGGCTTTGCGTCAAACACCCACAGGTGGGCGTCGGGGCTGTCCAGCAGGTCGGTGAGGGCGCTGCCCTCCAGCCGGAAGGGGGTGCCGCTCTCGTCCACGGCGGCCCAGCCGTCCCCGGCGGGCAGGGCGGCCAGAAAAACCCGCCCGGTGAGGGGCGCGTCGGCCGCGGCCAGTGCCCGCGCCTCGGCCGGGGCAGCGGGGGCCGCGCTTCCGGTCAGGCCCAGGCGGGGAATCAGGCTGTGCATCTCCAGGCTGGCCAGCAGGGCGGCGGCTTTCTCCGGCTCGCCGGGGCCGCGGCGGTAGGTGCCGGGGGCGGTGTCAATGGGGGCGTCCAGCCGGATCTCGCCCAGCGTGTGGCTCAGGCGGGCCTTGTCCTCATTTTCCGTGAGTTTTTTGCGCACGCCGGGCTTGATGCGGGGGTCGTCCAGATGATGGTACACCTCGTCCAGGCTGCCGAAAGCCTGCACCAGCGCCAGCGCGGTTTTTTCGCCCACGCCGGGCACGCCGGGAATGTTGTCGGACGTGTCGCCCATCAGGCTCTTCACCTCGATGAGCTGGCGGGGGTTCTCCAGGCCGTACTTCTCCCGGATGGCCTCCGGGTCCATGGGTACGGTTTCGCTCCGGCCGGCCCGGGTGGAAGCCAGCAGAACGGTGACATGGTCGTTCACCAGCTGCAGGCTGTCCCGGTCGCCGGTGGCCAGAAGGCACTCATCTCCCCGGGCGGCCGCAGCGGCGGAGAGGGTGCCCAGGAGGTCGTCGGCCTCCCAGCCCTCCCGGCTCACCATCACAAAGCCCAGATCGGCCAGCAGCTCTTTCAGAACCGGCATCTGCTGGGCCAGGTCGTCTGGCATGCCGTGGCGGGTGGCCTTGTAGCCGTCGTACATCTTGTGGCGGAAGGTGGGGGCCTTCAGGTCCCAGGCGATGGCCACTTCATCGGGCTGATTCTCCCGCAGAAGGTTCAGCAGAATGTTCAAAAAGCCATAGATGGCGTTGGTGGGGCGATTGTCCTTGGTGGTAAGGAGCTTAATGCCGTAAAAAGCCCGGTTGACCAGGCTGTTGCCGTCCAGTACAAGCAGTTTCATGGGGTGGTTTCCTCCCTCCGGGCCGCAGGCCCGTTTGTGTGGGCGTAGGGGCAGAGCAAATTCTGCCGTAACTAAAATAGTATAGCACAGAATGCGGGCAAATCCAATGCAGGCGGGCGGAAAAGCGAGGGAAAACGCGGCCGCTGCACTTTTTGGGACAAACGGCTGAAGTTTTGTGAAAAAAAGCGGACGGGTGCCGGGGCGGCATGCTATACTGAACAAAAGAAAGGCCCCGGGCACACCCCGGGCGAAGGGCCGCGAAACAGAAAGGACGTAAAGCCATGCACGTTGCAAATCTGGAAAATGAGAACCGTAAAATCGTCAGCACCATGGGCAATTTCCACGTGCTGGAATACGCAAAGGATGCTTCCGTTTCCCCGGCCAACGCGGCGGCGGAGTACTTTATGGGCAAGATGGGGGTGCGCCGCCGTCAGGTCGTGATCGACATGAACGGCAAGGACACCGCCATCATTCAGGCGGGGGCCATGCAGTGGATGGCCGGAAACGTGCAGGCCACCACCGGCGTGAAGGGCGTGGGCGATCTGTTCGGCAAGATGGTCAAGGGCGCCGTGACCAAGGAGTCCGCCGTGAAGCCGGAGTACACCGGCAGCGGCATTCTGGTGCTGGAGCCCACCTACAAATACCTGATCCTGCTGGACGTGGGTTCCTGGGGCCCGCAGGGCGTCACGCTGGAGGACGGGATGTTCTATGCCTGCAGCGGCACCGTAAAAAACAAGGTGGTCATGCGGTCCAACCTGTCCAGCGCGGCGCTGGGCAACGAAGGGCTGTTCAACCTCTCCCTGTCCGGCAGCGGCGTGGCGGCGCTGGAATCCAACGTGCCCTACGAAGAGCTGGTGGAAGTGGAGCTGAACGGCGATGAGCTGAAGATCGACGGCAACCTGGCCGTGTGCTGGTCCTCTTCCCTCAGCTTCACGGTGGAGCGCTCCACCAAAACGCTGCTGGGCTCGGCGGTGAGCGGCGAGGGCCTGGTGAACGTATACCGGGGCACCGGCAAGGTGCTGATGTGCCCGGTGGCGGCCACCGGCAGCCTGTTTGCCGCCACGAACAGCCTGGCCCCGAAGCCGGGCAAATAAGCGCATGGTTTGGCAGGCCCTGCCCCCTGAACAGGAAGGCAGGGCCTTTTTGCGCCAAAAACCGGTGGCGGCGGCGGGCAGGATGTGGTAAACTATCTTTTGTATGCTTTGGGGCAGCGGCCCCGCAGAACACAACGCAGAGCGAAAGGAAACAGAACGCACAGAATGCAGATCGGCAATCTCACAGTGGCCCCGGGCGCGGCGCTTGCCCCCATGGCCGGCTTTACCGACGCCGCCTGCCGCCGCATGGCGGCCAAACACGGGGCGGTGTACACCATCAGCGAGATGGTCAGCGCCAAGGCCCTGACCTTCGGCGATAAAAAAAGCGCCCGGCTGCTGCGCCGCGGCGCAGACACCCCCGGCCCCTACGGGGTGCAGCTGTTCGGCGCAGAGCCGGAGACCATGGGCCAGGCGGCCGCCCTGATCGCGGACCGGGACTTTGATTTTTACGACATCAACATGGGCTGCCCCGCCCCGAAGATCGTCTCCTCCGGCGCGGGCAGCAAACTGATGCTGGACCCGGCCCTGGCCGGGCGCATTGTGGAGGCCGTGGTGAAGCACAGCGGCGGCCGCCCCGTCACCGTAAAAATGCGGGCCGGGTGGGACGATGCCCACCGCACCGCCGTGGAGGTGGCCAAAGCCTGCGAGGCGGCGGGGGCCGCGGCCGTGGCCGTGCACGCCCGCACCCGGGAGCAGATGTACCAGCCGGGCATTGACCTCTCGGTGATCACGGCGGTGAAGCAGGCCGTGGCCATTCCGGTGCTGGGCAACGGCGACATTGCCTCGGCCGAGGACGCCCTTGCCATGGTGCAGGCCACCGGCTGCGACGGCCTGATGGTGGGCCGGGCCGCTTTGGGCGACCCGTGGCTGTTCGGCCGCATTGCGGCGGCGCTGAAGGGGGAGGAGATCCCTCCCATGCCCACCCTCACCCAGCGCATGGAGGCCATGCGCACCCAGGTGTATGAGATGTGCGAGGAAAAAGGGGAGTGGGCGGCCATTCCCCAGGCGCGCAGCCAGGCGCTGCACTACATGCACGGCCTGCGGGGGGCCGCCGGCCTGCGCCGGGCCTGCTGCGAGCTGGCGCATTTTGAGGACATCGACCGGCTGATCGAGCAGGTGTACCGGGAAAACCCGCTGGGATGATCCGGCGCGGGCGCAGAGGGCCTTTGAAAAGAAAGGGAACGTTCATGAAAAACGGGATGCTCAGCGGCGAAACCGCTTTGGGCCGCAGGCCGCAGAACAAATTCTGGCTTACCTTCTGGCTGTGCTTTGCCGGGGCGGCCAGCTTTCTGCTGCCCTGCGCGCTGGTGGACAAGGGCATTTTTCACTATGCAGGCGATTTCAACTGCCAGCAGATCCCCTTTTATTACTACGCCAACCAGTTTGTGAAACACGGGGGCGGCTCCTTCAGCTGGGCCACCGACCTTGGCAGCGATTTCTGGAACAGTTATTCCTTCTACCTCACCGGCTCGCCCTTCTGGTGGTTCACCCTGCTGTTCCCGGCCCGGGCGCTGCCCTGGCTCATGGCCCCCATGCTTTGTTTGAAAATGGCCGTGGCGGGCGGGGGCGGCTACCTGTGGGCAAAGCGCTATGTGCGCGACCCGAACTACGCCGTGGTGGCGGGCTGCCTGTATGGGCTTTCGGGCTTTTCCATCTACAACATTTTCTTCAACCACTTTCTGGACGTGGTGGCCCTGTTCCCGTATCTGCTGTGGGCGCTGGACGGTGCCCTTTACGAAAAGCGCCGCGGCCCCTTTGCGGCGCTGGTGGCGCTGAACCTGCTGAACAACTACTTCTTCTTTGTGGGGCAGGTGGTGTTTCTGGCCATCTACTTTGTGTGCAAGGTGGCCAGCGGCGAGGTGCGGCTCACCGGCCGGCTGTTCGGCCAGCTGGCGCTGGAAAGCCTGCTGGGCTGCGGCATGGGCTGCGTGCTGCTCATCCCCGAGCTGGCGTTTTTGCTGGGCAACCCCCGCACGGGGCAGTTCTCCAGCGGGTACGGCTGGCTGATGTACGGCAACGTGCAGCAGTACTTCGCCATTTTTGCCAGCCTGTTTCTGCCGCCGGAAACGCCCTTTGTGGCCACCCTGTTTGACGAGGGCACCATCAAATGGACGAGCCTTTCCTGCTTTCTGCCGCTGGTGGGGGCAAGCGGGGTCATCGCCTGGTGCCGCTGCACCGAGAAAAACGCCTTTAAGCGGATGTTGTGCACCTGCGCCGTGTTTGCGCTGGTGCCGCTGCTCAACTCCAGCTTTTACGCCTTCAACTCCAGCTATTACGCCCGCTGGTACTACATGCCGGTGCTGGTGATGAGCCTGGTGACGGTGCTGTGCTTTGAGCACACCGACGTGGTGGATCTGGCCCGGGGTTACCGGCCCACCCTGATCCTTACGGCGCTGTTTGCGCTGTTTGCCCTGGTGCCCGCCAAGGTGGACGGCGAGTGGCAGATCGGCGAGGTGAACAGCCAGCCGCTGTTCTGGGCGCGGTTTGCCATGGGCATGATCAACCTGCTGGTGTTCTGGCTCATCTGGCGGGGGGCAAAGCCCGGCGGTGTGTTCCCCCGGCGGCTGCTGGCCGGGGTGCTGGGCATGGCCAGCGTGACGGGCCTTCTCCATGTGGAGCTGGCCAAGTTCGACCAGTGGTTCCGGGATGAAAACTACGTGCAGCAGACCTATTATGAGGCTGCCAAGCTGGACCTGCCCGAGGGCTTTTACCGGCTGGACGCCTACGAATGCTACGACAACATCAGCCTGTGGAGCGGGCGGCCCTGCCTGCAGTTCTTCAACTCCACCGTGGAGCCTTCCATTCTGGAGTTTTACCCCAGCGTTGGGGTGAAGCGGGACGTGCACTCCAAGCCCGAGCTTTCCAACTACGCATTGCGCGGGCTGCTCAGCGTGCGGTTTATGCTTTTGCCCACGGACAAGCTCAGCGCGTTCCGCGAGGAGGCCGACGAGGGCTGGGCCGTGTACGATGAGCAGGGCAGCTACACCATTCTGGAAAACGAAAACTATGTGCCCATGGGCTTTGCCGTGGAGGGCTATGTGACCCCCGAGGAGTTCGAGGGCGTCAACAAGGCTGACCGGGCCAAGCTGCTGATGCGGGCGCTGGTGCTGGACGAAGAGCAGGCGGCCCGGTACGCCGGGCTGGTGCGCCATCTGGACGACCGGGAGCGCCGGGGCATCACCTACGAGGACTACACGCTGGACTGCGCCGACCGCAAGGCCGAGAGCTGTTCGGAATTTACGGCGGACGGCAGCGGCTTTACCGCCGCCATCACGCTGGAAAAGGCCCGGCTCGTGCTGTTCACTGTGCCCTGGACCAAGGGCTTTACCGCCACGGTAAACGGCCAGCCCGCCGAACTTTTGAAGGTGGACAACGGCCTGTGCGCCCTGGCCCTGCCCGCGGGGCAAAGCCGGATCGAAGTGCGCTACCACACCCCCGGCCTGCGGCTGAGCCTTGCCATCGGCGGCAGCTGCACGGCGCTGTGGGCGGGCTACACCGTGTATTTCCGGAGAAAAAAGCGGCGGGCTTCGGCCCTGCCCGCCGGCCCGTTTGGCCAAGTTGAATGATCGAATAAGGAGAACCCATGAACCATATCAAAACCATTGCCCAGGAGCTGGGCCTGAACGAAAAGGCCGTGGAGGCCGCCGTCAACCTGATCGACGAGGGCAACACCATCCCCTTCATTGCCCGGTACCGCAAGGAGGCCACCGGCAGCATGGATGACCAGGTGCTGCGCAAGCTGGGCGAGCGGCTGGACTATCTGCGCGGTTTGGACAAGCGCCGGGATGAGGTGAAGCGCTCCATCGAAGAGCAGGGTGCCCTGACCGAGGAGCTGGCGCAGAAGCTGGAGGCCGCCGAAACGCTGGCCCGTCTGGAAGATCTGTACCGCCCCTACCGGCCCAAGCGCAAAACCCGCGCCAGCGTGGCCCGCGCCCGGGGTCTGGCTCCGCTGGCCGAGCTGCTGCTGGCCCAGAACAGCGGCACTGACCCGGAGAAGGCGGCCGCCGACTACCTGAGCGGGGAAGTGCCGGACACCGCCGCCGCCCTGGCCGGCGCCCGGGACATTCTGGCCGAGCAGTTCAGCGACGATGCTGCCCTGCGCCAGGAGCTGCGGGAGCTGTACCAGCGCACCGCTCTGCTGGCCAGCAAAGCGGCCGATGCGGAGAAGGAATCGGTGTACGAGCAGTATTACGACTATGCCGAGCCGGTGAGCAAGGTGGCCGGGCACCGCATTCTGGCGGTGGACCGGGGCGAACGGGAAGGCTTTTTGAAGGTGAGCATTCAGGCAGAGAGCGAGCAGGCCGCCGCCCTGCTGCGCCGCCGCTTTGTGCGGGCCGGGGGCGGCCCCAGCGCCGCCCAGGTGACATTGGCCGCCCAGGACGCCTACGACCGGCTGCTGCACCCCAGCCTGGAGCGGGAGCTGCGCTCGGAGCTGACCGCCCGGGCCGCCGAGGGCGCCATTGCGGTGTTCGGCGAGAACCTGCGCCAGCTGCTGCTTCAGCCGCCCATCCGGGGCAAGGTGGCCCTTGGCATGGACCCCGGCTACCGCATGGGCTGCAAGCTGGCGGTGGTGGACCCCACCGGCAAGGTGCTGGCCACCGATGTGGTCTATCCCATTCCCTCCTTTAAAAAGGTGGAGCAGGCCAAGGCCACGGTGAAACAACTCATTCAGAAGTACGGTGTGCAGATCATCGCCATCGGCAACGGCACCGCCGGGGCCGAAACCGAGCAGTTCGCCGCCCAGGTCATCAGTGAGATCGGCGGCGGGGTGCAGTACATGGTGGTCAGCGAAGCGGGGGCCAGCGTGTACTCCGCCAGCCCGCTGGCCGCGGCGGAGTTCCCCCAGTTTGACGTGAACCTGCGCAGTGCCGTGAGCATTGCCCGCCGCCTGCAGGACCCGCTGGCCGAGCTGGTGAAGATCGACCCCAAGGCCGTGGGCGTGGGCCAGTATCAGCACGATATGCCCCAGAAGCGCCTGAACGAAACGCTGGACGGCGTGGTGGAGGACTGCGTGAACCAGGTGGGTGTGGACCTGAACACTGCCAGCGCCCCCCTGCTGGAGCGGGTGGCCGGCGTGAGCGCCGCCGTGGCCAAAAACATCGTGGCCCGGCGGGAGGCCGAAGGCCCCTTTGAGAGCCGCCCTCAGCTGAAAAAGGTGAAGGGCCTTGGCCCCAAGGCCTACCAGCAGTGCGCGGGCTTTCTGCGCCTGCCGGATGCAGCGGAGCCGCTGGACGGCACCGCCGTGCACCCGGAGAGTTACCCCGCCGCCCGCCGCCTGCTGGAGCTGTGCGGCTTTACCGAGCAGGACATCGGCACCGAGACCATTCAGGAGCTGCCCCGGCGGATGAAGGCCATCGGCATGGAGAAGCTCTGCCAGGAGACCGGCGCGGGCGCGCCCACCCTGCGGGACATCCGCTCGGAGCTGCTGCGCCCCGGCCGGGACGTGCGGGACAGCCTGCCCGCCCCGCTGCTGCGCAGCAAGGTGCTGGAGCTGGCCGACCTGACCGAGGGCATGGAGCTGACCGGCACCGTGCGCAACGTGATCGACTTCGGCGCCTTTGTGGACATCGGCGTGCATCAGGACGGCCTGGTGCACGTGAGCCAGCTGTCCGACAAGTTCATCCATCACCCCGGCGACGTGGTGAAGGTGGGCGATGTGGTCAAGGTGAAGGTGCTGAGCGTGGATGTGAAAAAGCGCCGCATCGGCCTGACCATGCGGGGCGTGAAGCAGAACTGACACGGCCAACGCCTCTGCAGGCATGGCGATTTCTGCAAAACAAACGAAAAAACGCGTGGGTGTGCCTCGGCGGGAGAGATCCCGGCCGGCAGGCGCATCCGCGCGTTTGTGCGTTCAAGCGTTTTTCGCGTTGGTGTTTTTAAGCATTTTAAAAACGCTCGTTCTTTATATCTTAAAAGTTTGTGCTTTAAATCAAAAGTTTGCGTTTTAAAAGGGTTTTTAACAAGAGAAGGAGGGAAACGTGGAAAAGTATCCCTTGCCTAAATAAAAATGTTACCGCCCGTTTTCGGCAAACAGCTCGCCCAAAGCGGCGGGCAGGTCGCTGGGCAGCATGCCCCACTGGCCCCGATGGGCAGCAGCCCGGTCGGCGGCGGCCCCGTGCAGCCACACGCCGCATTTGGCGGCTTCTAAGGCGGGCAGCCCGGCCGCGCACAGGCCGCCGATCATTCCGGCCAGCACGTCGCCGCTGCCGCCCCGGGCAAGGCCCGGGTTGCCGGTGGTGTTGCCCCAGAGCGCCCCGTCCGGTGCGGCCACCAGAGTGGCGTGCCCCTTCAGCACCAGAATGCAGCCCCATTCCCGGGCCATGCGGGCGGCCAAAGCCGGGCGGTCGGCGTTTACCTGGGCGGGGGTCAGGCCGCACAGGCGTGCCATTTCGCCGGGGTGGGGCGTTAAGATCAACGGCCCGCCGCCGGTTTTGAGGGGGAAGGCCCCACTCGCAGCGGCGTTCAGGCCGTCTGCGTCCAGCACCACGGGGCAGTTGGCCTCTTTCAGCAGCCCGGCCCCGAGGGCCCCGGCGGCGCTGCCCAGCCCCGGGCCGAGCACCAGCGCGGTGCAGGCGGCCAGCGTCTGCTGCAGCGCGGGCAGGTTTTCGGCGGCGATGCCGCCCGCTTCGTCGGGGGCGCAGGGCAGCAGGGTGCACTCCGGGGTGCGGGCAAGGGTGAGGGCCAGCACCGGCTCCACGCTGGCCAGGGTGACGATGCCCGCCCCGGCCCGCAGTGCCCCCTCACAGCACAGGGCGGCGGCCCCGCGGTAACGGGCGCTGCCCGCGGCGATCAGCACCCGGCCGAAGGTGCCCTTGTGGCTTTGCGGCGGGCGGGGAGCAAGGGCCTGCCATACGGCGGCCGGGGTGATGGGCTGTGGGGTCATACCAATTCCTCCTTGCGGGCAGCCGGGTTTGTGTGCGGCACCGGATTTGTGTTATAATGCATTCCAGAACAAACGCCCGCAAAGGGGCCGTTTGCATTCATTGTATCACAGAACCCGGACCTGCGCAGGGAAAATCGAAAGGAAGTGCCTTGTTATGAACCAGCAGCTGGAAGAATTGATCGCGAAAAGCTCCAACATCGTCTTTTTCGGCGGCGCGGGTGTTTCAACCGAGAGCGGCATCCCCGATTTCCGCAGTGTGGATGGCCTGTATCACCAGAAATACGACTACCCGCCCGAAACCATTCTCTCCCACACGTTTTTTGAGCAGCACACCGAGGAGTTTTACAAGTTCTATCGGGATAAGCTCATTGTGAAAAACGCCAGGCCCAACGCGGCCCATCTGCGCCTGGCCCGGCTGGAAGCCCAGGGCAAGCTGAAGGCCGTGATCACCCAGAACATCGACGGGCTGCATCAGGCGGCGGGCAGCAAAAACGTGTTTGAGCTGCACGGCAGCACCCTGCGCAACTACTGCACCCGGTGCGGCAAGTTTTACCCGGTGGACTTCATCGCCGAGAGCACCGGCGTGCCCCGGTGCAGCTGCGGCGGCATCGTAAAGCCGGATGTGGTGCTGTATGAAGAGGGGCTGGACGAAGCCACGCTGGTGGGGGCCATTAAGGCCATTGAAGCGGCCGACCTGCTGATCGTGGGCGGCACCAGCCTGGCCGTGTACCCGGCGGCCGGGCTTCTGCGGTATTACCGCGGCAAGGAGCTGGTGCTGCTGAACAAGGCCCCCACCCCGGCCGACCGCATGGCCACCCTGATTCTGCGGGACCCCATCGGCCAGGTGCTGGACGACGGGCAGGGCTGAAGCGCCCCGCCGACCGAACAAACGCAAATTGCATGAGATGTAAATAAAAAGGAGAACCGAATGAAAACCACCCGCAGCTATCCGGCCTACACCGTCACCAAAAAGGCGGAACTTTCCATTGTGCAGGGGCACCCCTGGGTGTACGCCGATGAAATCACCGATGCCCCCGAAACCCAGCCGGAAAACGGCGCGCTGGTGGACGTGCTCAGCCAGAAGGGCCGCTATCTGGGCACCGGCTTTCTCAGCCTGGCCAGCAAAATCCGGGTGCGGCTGCTGAGCCGCAACGCCAACGACACCTTTGACGAGGCCTTCTGGCAGCGGCGCTTTGAGTACGCCTGGGCCTACCGGAAAACGGTTCTGCGCCCCGAGGACCTGACCTGCTGCCGGGTGATCTTCGGCGAGGCGGACCAGATGCCCGGCCTGACCGTGGACCGGTTCGGCACCGTGCTGGTGGCGCAGATCCTCTCGGTGGGCATGGAGGTGCGCAAGGAGCAGCTGCTGCCCCTGCTGGCCCGGGTTCTGCGGGCGGACGGCCAGCAGATCGACGGCATTTACCAGCGCAACGACGCCGCCCTGCGGGACAAAGAGGGCCTGGAGCAGGGCAAGGGCTGGCTGGAAATTCCCGGCGAGCAGCACCCGGCGAGCACCGAGACCGAGATCTGCGAAAACGGCGTTTATTACAATGTGGACTTTGAGAACGGCCAGAAAACCGGCTTTTTCCTGGATCAGAAGTTCAACCGGCGGGCGGTGGCGAACATTGCCCGGGGCAAAACCGTGCTGGACTGCTTTACCCACACCGGCAGCTTTGCCCTGAACGCCGCGCTGGGCGGGGCTGCCCATGTAACCGCCGTGGACGTGAGCGAGAGCGCTGTGGAGATGGCCCGGCGCAACGCCGCCCGCAACGGCCTGGAAGACCGGATGGACTTTGTGTGCGAGGACGTGTTCGACCTTCTGCCCCGGCTGGAGCGGGAGGGCAGCCCCTACGACTTCATCATTCTGGACCCGCCGGCCTTTACCAAGGCGCGCCGCACCGCCCAGAACGCCATGCGCGGCTATAAGGAGATCAACTACCGGGCCATGCGCCTGCTGCCCCGGGGCGGGTATCTTGCCACGGCCAGCTGCAGCCACTTTGCCAGCGAGGCCATGTTCATCAAAATGCTGCACGCCGCCGCCCACGATGCAGGCCGCCAGCTGCGGCAGATCGAGGTGCGCCAGCAGGCCCCGGATCACCCCATCCTGTGGAACGTGGAGGAGACCGACTACCTGAAGTTCTTCCTGTTCCAGGTGGTGTAACCCCGGCAGCTTCGGGCATTTTGACGGAGATGACAAACGAAAACTGTGAAGTTGTACAGGCGGCATTCCACAAAATGCAACTTATTCCAATTTCGTACCTACATACAAAATATGAAGGTTTGATTTGGTAAAGTTTTGTCGGTTTGACAATTGACCCGAAACGTCACACAGGGTATAATCTAAGCATAGCAGCAAGGGGGCTGCGGAGTAAGTCCGCCGGCCCCCTTTTCCTTTTTTACAAGCAAGCCGCCCCCCGTTGGGGGTCATCAGGCAACAGGGTGGGGAAACCTTCGAGCCGCGACGATTGTGAAGGAGTAAGAATATGGCAGCGAATGTAATGGAGATCTACGGCAAGTACGTATTCAACGAGCACGTGATGAAAGAACGCCTGCCCAGCGCTACTTATAAGAGCTTGAAGGCCACCCTGGAAAAGGGCCAGCCTCTGGACATTGAAGTGGCCAACGTGGTTGCCAGCGTGATGAAGCGCTGGGCCATGGAGATGGGCGCCACCCATTACACCCACTGGTTCCAGCCGCTTACCGGCATCACCAGTGAGAAGCATGACGGCTTCGTCAGCCCCATGAAAGACGGCACCGCCATCATGGAGTTCAGCGGCAAAGAGCTGGTCAGGGGTGAGCCCGATGCCTCTTCCTTCCCCAACGGCGGCCTGCGCGCCACCTGTGAGGCCCGCGGCTACACCGCGTGGGACCCCACCAGCTACGCCTTCGTGAAGGACGGCGTGCTGTGCATCCCCACTGCGTTCTGCAGCTACAACGGTGAGGCGCTGGATAAAAAGACCCCGCTGCTGCGCTCCATGAGCGCCCTGTCCGCCCAGGCCTGCCGTATCCTGAAGCTGTTCGGCAAGGATGTGGACCATGTGTCCACCACCGTGGGCGCGGAGCAGGAGTACTTCCTGGTCCGCAAGGAGGACTATGAGGCCCGTCAGGATCTGATCCTCACCGGCCGCACCCTGTTCGGCGCCATGCCCGCCAAGGGCCAGGAGCTGGAGGAGCATTACTTCGGCACCCTGCGGCCCATCGTCTCCGAATATATGGAGGACCTGGACAACCAGCTGTGGGAACTGGGCATTCCCGCCAAGACCAAGCACAACGAGGTTGCCCCCTGCCAGCATGAGCTGGCCCCCATCTTTGACACCACCAACATCGCCGTGGACCACAACCTGCTGACCATGGAGATGATGAAGAAGGTCGCCGAAAAGCACGGCCTGTACTGCCTGCTGGCCGAGAAGCCCTTTGAGGGTGTGAACGGCAGCGGCAAGCACAACAACTGGTCCATGACCGCAAACGGCGTGAACCTGCTGGATCCCGGCGACACCCCCATGGAGAACCTGCAGTTCCTGATCTTCCTGGCCGCGGTCATCAAGGCCGTTGATCAGTATCAGGATCTGCTGCGGGCGGCTGTGGCCAGCCCCGGCAACGATCACCGTCTGGGCGCCAACGAGGCACCCCCGGCCATCATCTCCATGTTCGTGGGCGATGACCTGGCCGCCGTGCTGGACGCCATCTCCAACGATGCCGAGTACGCCGATCCCGGCCGTCAGCGCATCGACCTGGGCGTGGATGTCCTGCCCAAATTCAAGAAAGACAACACCGACCGCAACCGTACTTCTCCCTTTGCCTTTACCGGCAACAAGTTCGAGTTCCGTATGCCCGGCTCTTCCATGAACCTGGCCGACGCGAACACCGTGCTGAACACCGCCGTGGCCAAGGAACTGAAGGGTTATGCGGACGAACTGGAGCGTGCGGACGACTTTGAAAAGGCCCTGGTGGCCCTGGTGAAGCGCACCCTGCACGACCATAAGCGCATCATCTTCAACGGCAACGGTTACAGCGACGAGTGGGAGGTTGAGGCCGAGAAGCGCGGCCTGTTCAACCTCAAGACCACCGTGGATGCTGCCCCCGCCATGACCAGCGAGAAGAACATCGCCCTCTTTGAAGAGATGGGCGTGCTCAGCCGGGTCGAGGTGATGAGCCGCTACGAAGTCATCGTCGAGCATTACGCCAAAGTGCTGCACATTGAAGCCATGACCATGCTGGAAATGGCCAACAAGCAGCTGATTCCCGCCGCCACCGCTTACATGAGCGATGTGGCCAGCGCCGCCGCTGCCAAGATGGCGGTGAGCGAGAAGCTCTCCTGCAAGGCGGAGAACAAGATCCTGGAAAAGCTCAGCACCGCAACCGACGAGATGAGCGATGCCGTGGATGCCCTGGATGCCGCCGTGGAAAGCGCCGAGAGCGAGACCGACAACCTGGAGAAGGCCAAGGCCTATCGCGACAAGGTGCTGCCCGCCATGGCAGACCTGCGCACCGCCGCCGATGCCGCCGAGGTTGTGTGCGGCGAGGACTACTGGCCTCTGCCCAGCTACTCCAAGATGCTGTACTACGTGTAAGCGCCCGGCGCTTACCGCGAGTGACAGCCTGAGGCAAACCGGCCTGCCCCGCAGAACCCTCTGCGTGCGCAGCAGGCCGCCGATGCCTCCCTGAATTTGCCATTCTCCTTTTCCTATTTCTTACACCAAGCCCAAAAAGCCCGTCTCGAAAGAGGCGGGTTTTTTGGTTGCCGCAAGCGGGGGAGAAGCCAAAGCAGGGCGGCCGGAACCCGCGGTTTTTTGTGGCAATTGCTGAAATGAAACCCACTTCTTGACGGGGTAGTTTTGAGAGATTATAATACTGACAGAAACAAAGGCGTTTGTCGGAAAGGCGGAGGGTGCAAGGCCCTACCCGCCTTCTGGCGGACGCCTTTTTTGCTTGCAGGGCGCCGCCAGGCAGCGCTTTTCAGCGAACGTTCGGGAGGAAAATCACCATGAGCAGCAGCGCACAGGACATCCTGGATTTCGCACAGGACAACGACGTAAAATTTGTTCGGCTGGCCTTCTGCGATATTTTTGGCGTCCAGAAAAATCTGGCCATTCTGGCAGAAGAGCTGCCTTATGCCTTTGACCACGGCATCGGCTTTGACGGCAGCTCGGTCAACGGCTTTTTAAACGTGGAGGAGAGCGACCTGCTTCTGAAACCCGACCCCTCCACCGTGACCATTCTGCCCTGGCGGCCGATGGACGGGCGGGTCATGCGCCTGTTCTGCGACATTTACCGGCCCAACGGCCAGCCCTTTGAGGGCAACACCCGCAGCTACCTGCGCCAGGTGGCGGGGCGGTTCGCCTCCCTGGGCCTGACCTGCAACGTGGGCGCGGAGTGCGAGTTCTATGTGTTCGAGCTGGACGACCGGGGCCGCCCCACCCGCATTCCGCTGGACCACGGCGGCTACTTTGACGTGGCCCCGCTGGACAAGGGCGAGGACCTGCGCCGGGAGATCTGCCTGTGCATGGAGGAGATGGGCCTGCACCCGCTGCACAGCCATCACGAGAGCGGCCCGGGCCAGAACGAGGTGGACTTCCGCTATACCACCCCGCTGGATGCGGCGGACACCATTCTGTCCTTCCGGTCGGCGGTCAAGGTGCTGGCGGCCCAGCACGGGGCTTACGCCAGCTTCATGCCCAAGCCCTTCCCCCATGCCAGCGGCAGCGGCCTGCACATCAACATCAGCCTGTATCGGGACGGCAAGAACCTGTTTGAGGGCGACATTGCGCCCGATTCTGTGGCCGGCCACTTCATGGCCGGCGTGATGCGCCGTGCCCGGGAGATCACCCCGTTTTTGAACCCCATTCCCAACAGCTATGCCCGGTTCGGCAGCTGCGAGGCGCCCCGCTATGTGAGCTGGAGCCGCCAGAACCGCAGCCAGCTGGTGCGCATTCCCGCGGCCAGCGGCGATTCCTGCCGGATGGAGCTGCGCAACCCGGACCCCTCCTGCAACCCCTATCTGGCCATCGGCCTGGTGCTGGCGGCCGGTTTTGAGGGCCTGCAGGAGAAGCTGGAGCTGCCCGCCCCGGTGAACAGGAATCTGTTTGATCCCACCGAGGCGGCGGCCTACGGGCTGGAAAGCCTGCCCACCTCTCTGAGGGACGCGGTGGAAATTGCCCGGGCCAGCGATTTTGTGCGCAGAGAACTGCCGGAGGAGATGGCCCGCCGCTACTTTGACGAACAGTGGCGGCAGTGCGAACTGCAGCGGGCCAGTGCAAACTGGAATGAGATCGAGCAGGAAAACTATTTTCTGACGGTGTAACAAAGCGGGCTGCCGGTGGGGCGGCTTTTGCGTGAGCGGAAGGGGGTGCGGTGTATGGCAGCGGCGTTGGCTTTGATCGTTTCGGCGGGCAGTACCGCCAACCAGTATCTGGCCCAGCACGTGGCGGAGCTGGGGTATCAGCGCCCGGTGTTCGCCGCCAGCGCCAACGCCGCCCGCCGGATGATCGCCGAAAAGCCCTACGAGATGATTCTGATCAACGCCCCCCTGCCGGACGAGCTGGGCCATGAGCTGGCCCTGTTTGCGGTGCAGAACACCCGGGCCGGCGTGCTGATGATGGTCAAGGCCGGCACCGCCGATCAGGTGGCCCAGCGGGTGGAGCAGAGCGGCGTGCTGGTGCTGGCCAAGCCCTTTTCTGGGGCGGCCTTCCGCCAGGCGGTGCACATGGCCGCCGCCAGCAGCCGCCGCCTGATGATGCTTCAGGCGGAAAACGACAAGCTGCATGAAAAACTGATGCAGCTGCGGCTGGTCAGTCGGGCCAAGTGCCTGCTGATCGAGACCCGCGGCATGACCGAGGCCGAGGCCCACCGCTACATCGAAAAAGAGGCCATGAACAGCCGCCGCACCCGGGAACAGGTGGCGGAGGAAATTTTGGCAGAGGGCGTGCCCGGCGGCTGACCGGGGCGGCCTTGTTTTTGTTTTGTTTTCTCAGGCCGGATGGCCTGTTTGGGAAAGCGGGCGCGCCGTACCGCGGCGTTGGATTTGCTCCGGTGCGCCCGGCTTGGAAAGGATTTGCCTTGAAGTTTGCCAGCAATGGCGTCCGGCGCAGAGCCGCCGGAAGATGAGGAGGAAGAGAAGAATGTCGACCAAGTATATTTTCGTGACCGGCGGCGTGGTCTCCGGTTTGGGCAAGGGCATTACGGCGGCCAGCCTGGGCCGTCTGCTGAAGTGCCGCGGCCTGAAGGTGGCGGCGCAGAAGCTGGACCCCTACATCAACGTGGACCCCGGCACCATGAGCCCCTACCAGCACGGTGAGGTGTTCGTCACCGAGGACGGCGCCGAGACCGACCTGGACCTGGGCCATTACGAGCGCTTCATTGACGAGGACCTGAACAAGTACTCCAACCTGACCACCGGCAAGGTGTACTGGAACGTGCTGAACAAGGAGCGGCAGGGCGCCTATCTGGGCCAGACCGTGCAGATCATTCCCCACATCACCAACGAGATCAAGAGCTTCATCTACAACGTGGGCAAGCACTCGGATGCCGACGTGGTCATCACCGAGATCGGCGGCACCACCGGCGACATTGAGAGCCAGCCCTTCCTGGAGGCCATCCGTCAGGTGGGCCTGGAGCAGGGCAAGGAGAACTGCTGTTACATCCATGTGGTGCTGGTGCCCTACATCAAGGGCAGCGACGAGTATAAGTCCAAGCCGGCCCAGCACTCGGTGAAGGAGCTTCAGGGCATGGGTATTGCCCCCAACATCATCGTGCTGCGCGCCGATGGCCCCATCGACAAGGAGATCTTCCGCAAGATCAGCATGTTCTGCAACGTGAAGCCGGACTGCGTGATCGAGAACCTGACCATGCCCAGCCTGTACGAATGCCCCATCATGCTGGAAGCGGGCGGCCTGTCGGACGTGGTGTGCCGCGAGCTGAATCTGGACCTGCCCGCCGCCGACCTGACCGAGTGGAAGGCCATGCTGGGCCGCATTGCCGGGTGCAGCAAGGAGTGCACCGTGGCGCTGGTGGGCAAGTATGTGAAGCTGCACGACGCCTACCTCTCCGTGATGGAAAGCCTGTACCACGGCGGCTTTGAAAACGGCTGCAAGGTGGACATCCGCTGGGTGGAGAGCGAGGGCCTGACCGATCAGGCGGCCTGCGCCAAGGCCTTTGAGGGCGTGGACGGCATCATCATTCCCGGCGGCTTCGGCGACCGTGGCATTGAGGGCATGATCCAGGCGGCCCGCTACGCCCGCGAGCAGCAGCTGCCCTGCTTCGGCATCTGCCTGGGCCTGCAGATCATGACCATGGAGTTTGCCCGGGATGTGCTGGGCTTTGCGGACGCCAACAGCAGCGAGTTTGCCCCCGAGGGCAAGCACAACGTCATTGCCCTGATGCCGGATCAGGAGGGCAACCTGCCCAAGGGCGGCACCATGCGCCTGGGCAGCTACCCCTGCAAGGTGATGCCCGGCACCAAGCTGATGGAGTGCTACGGCCAGGAGCTGGTGCAGGAGCGCCACCGCCACCGCTATGAGTTCAACAACGAGTACCGCCAGCAGATGGTGGATGCCGGCCTGGTTCTGGGCGGCACCAGCCCGGACGGCCGCCTGGTGGAGGCCATTGAGCTGCCCGGCCGGGACTTCTATGTGGGCGTGCAGTTCCACCCCGAGTTCAAGAGCCGCCCCAACCGCGCCCAGCCGCTGTTCCGCGGCTTTGTGGGTGCCTGCCTGAAAAAGCACGAGGAGCGGGAAGACGTGTAAAACGCCTTCCGGCAGTTATGCCATTCGTTTAAGAAAAAGAAGCAGCGAAACACAGCTTTAAGAATAAAACAAAGCGCACGATCGTTTGACCGTGCGCTTTGTTTTTTGTGTGAGGGTTTGGCTTACAGCTCCGTCACCCACAGGCCGTGCAGGTTGCAGTATTCGTAGACGGCCAGCGGCTTTTCGTCGCCGATGGCAAAGTCGGCTTCGGGGGCCTGCTCGGGACGGAGATTGCGGAAATAAACGCCCTTGTCGGTGACCAGGCAGATGAACTGGATGTAGTGGGCCTCCACCATGGGATGAACGGCACTGCCAACCTGAACGTGAACGGCCCCATCCTCAACCTGAACCACGGGCAGGTGCTTTTCCACCGCGCCGTCGCTGGTGCCGGGCTTGAGCGCCTTCATGGGTTCGCCGCAGCAGACGAGGGGAACCCCCTGATCGATGACCTTGGCCACCACGTTGCCGCAGTGGGAGCAGCGGTAGAAAACAACGGATTCAAATGCATGTGCCATGGTAGAACCTCCTTTTATGAAACGGCCGATGAAGTTTGGGCGGGCCGCCTGGGTTTGTTTCGATGACTTTATTTTATACTGGATTAGTATAGTTTGCAAGCGCTTTTTAGGAATTATTCCTGATAAGTGAGAGAATTAGCGGGATGCATAAAACCAGAGGCGCGCATTTGGTGAAATTGCGAGCACAGCCCCGGGAAAAACCGGGCGCACAGGCATTCCGGCGCAAAACTGCACATAGAAATGGAAAAACGGCCCGCCAGCGCTGCCGCGTGCAGGCCCAAACGCCGGAAAGGAGTGTGCCCATGGAACGACCGGATATCCTGCGCCGCCTGTGCCCCACCGACCGGCCGGTGCTGGCGCACCTGGCTGCCCGCTGGCCGCTGGAAGAAGCAGAGCTGGCCCGCTGCCTGGCAGTGGGGGAGGGCTGGCTGGCCGAGGGCCGAACCGGCCCGGAGAGCGCCGCCCTGCTGCTGCCCTTTGCCGCCGATGCCGCCCCGGCCCAGGCATTGCGCCGGTTCACCGGGGCGGAGAACACCCGGGGCGGCTGGGTGGTGGTGCTTGGCCCCATGGGCGGGGCAAATCTGCGTGCCTGCCTGCGCCGTGCGGCGGCGCGCTGGCCAGCCTGGCAAACCTGGGTGGTGCTGCCGGGGGCGAGGGGGCTGCCTGCCGCGTTCGCCGCCGGCTTTACACTGCGGCGGGCCGGCGCGGTGTACGGCCTGCCCTGGGCCTGGCTGTGCAATGGCCGCCCGGTGGCCCGCCGCCCCGGCTGTGAGATGGCCCTGCCGCTGAGCGAACCGGGGCGCATCGCCGCCCGGCTGGAGCAGGGCTGGGTGGGGGCCGACCTGCGCCCCGGCCCGGCGGGAGAGAACCTGCTGCTGTACCCGGCCGGGCCGCTGCTGTGAGCGGGGACTTCCCTAAAAAGCAAAAGACAGCTGCAAAAAAGACCGCCGGGCGGATTTTCCACCAAACGACCCAACGTTTGTGGAAAACCGACCCGGCGGTTTTGCTTTTTTTAAGAACGGAGAAAGGTCAGGGCTGCGCCACCAGGCCGCTCACCCGGATGGCCTCCACCGCCTGGGCAATGCGCTCCGGCGGAAGCACCAGCGCAAAGCGCACATACCCCTCGCCGCGGGGCCCGAAGCTCAGGCCCGGGGTGCAGATGACCCCGGCTTTGTCGATCAGGTCCATGCAGAAGTCCATGCTCCTGGTATAGGGGGCGGGCAGCGGTGCCCACACAAACATGCTGCCGTGGCTGTCCGGTACGTTCCAGCCGATGGAGCGCAGGCCGCCGCACAACGCGTCGCGCCGGGCCTGATAGGCGGCACACTGGGCCTTCACGCTGTCCAGCGGGCCGGTGAGGGCCGCAATGGCCGCGTACTGAATGGGCAGGAACATGCCGAAGTCGATCTGGCTGCGCAGCTTGCGCAGGGCGGCCACCACGTCCCGGCGGCCCACCAGAAAGCTGATGCGGGCACCGGTGACGTTGAAGCTCTTGGACAGGCTGAAGAATTCCACGCCAACTTCCTCGGCACCGGGGGTGTTGAAGAAGCTGCGGCCCACGTTGCCGTCAAAAATAATGTCGCTGTATGCGTTGTCGTGCACGATCAGCAGGTCATGGGCCTTGCCGTAGGCCACCAGCTCTTCATAGAAGCCGGGGCGGGCCACACTGCCCACCGGGTTGGCGGGCAGCGAAACCACCATGTACTTGGCCCGGTCGGCCACCTCGTCGGGGATGGCGTCAAAGTCCGGCAGAAAGCCCTTTTCGGCGCTCAGCGGGTAATACCAGGGGGTGGCCCCGCCCAGCTTTGCCCCGGCGGTGAACACCGGGTAGCCGGGGTCGGGCAGAAGCACCGTGTCGCCCTCGTCGCACAGGGCCAGGCCCAGATGGCCCATGCCCTCCTGGCTGCCGTTGACGCTCATCACCTGGTCCGGCGTGATGGCCACGCCGAACCGCCGCTGGTAGTAGCTGCACACCGCCTCCAGCAGCTCGGGCAGGTCCCGCAGGCTGTACTTCCAGTTGTCCTGGTTTTTGGCGGCATCAATAAGGGCCTGCTTCACGTGGGCCGGGGCCTCAAAGTCCGGCGTGCCCACCGACAGGTTGAACAGGGTGCGGCCCTGTGCCTCCAGGGCCACCTTGCGCTGGTTCAGGGCTGAAAAGATCTCGTCGCCAAACAGGTCGAGACGTTTGGAAAATTCCATGATAAACAACCTTCTTTTTTGAGGGCCGGCGCGAAGGTGCCTCCGGCGGCCCGTGGTGTCCGATTGAATCCGCGTTCCACCCGGGCTGCCCGGCGGAAAAATGTGCGGTATTGCTTTAGTATAGCACCCCGGCAAAGGCGGGTCAAACCTCTTGTGCAGATTGAGGGCGCCCGGCGGTCAATCCTGCACGGTTTTGGTGCGGCCAATGCCCACCACCGCCGCCGAGAGCTTCTTCCAGGTGTTGCAGCCGCACACCCCGTCGTTGGTCAGGCCCACCCGTTTCTGGTAGGCTTTCAGGGCGTTTTCCGTGCGAGCGCCGAACTTCCCGTCCAGGCTGCCGCACACATAGCCCAGGGCGTTCAGGGCGTCCTGCAGGATCAGCACATATGTGTTGGTGCAGCCGCGGCGCAGAGTGGGGTAGCCTGCCGTGGTGCCGCTGCAGGCGGGCACCCCGTAGCGCCGGTCAAAGTGCACCCAGGTGGGCGTCATGGAAAGCGGCTCCACATAGCCCCAGGCCCCGGTTTTGCTGGCGGCGTTCCAGATCTGCCGCCGGGCCGCGGCGGTGGTGTTCTGCCCCACGTCAAAGGCGACCCCGGCGTAGTGCTGGCTTCGGGTGCCGTGGCCGCCCTCCCAGATGCGCTTGAAGGCGTAGCCCACATAAATGCCCCGGCCGTAGCTCCGGCGGGTCAGGTTCCAGGCCTCCATGGCAGCCGTGGTGGTCCACAGAACCGCCGAGTTGCTGGAGCCGCGGAATTCCTTCACCCGCAGCGAGGTGCCGTAGGCGTAGGGCATCACGTCGTTTTCCGTGAGGTTGTAGGTGAGCATCCGGTTGGTGTAGGCATCGTACACAAAAATCTTTGCCATGCTGTATCGCTCCTTTCAAAGGGGATTGCGCCCGTCCCCGGCGGCCAGCCGCAGGGCGGCCCAGGTTTCGGCCTGCACCTGGCCGGTTTCGCCCAGCCCGCGGGCGTTCTGGAACCGCCGGACAGCCCCCTCGGTGGCCGCGCCGAATACGCCGTCCTCCGCCAGATAGGGTACGCCCTCCTGGCCCATGGCCAGCCGGTTGAGCCATTGCTGCACCTGCCGCACCGGTGCTCCGGCGCTGCCCCGCTGCTGGGCCTTGCCCGGATAAGTAAGACGGCTTGCGGCGGTGAGGGGCGGCCCGGCCAGCAGGCTTTCATACACGGCCGCAAGCGTGTCCCAGGTGGCTTTGTCCACCCGGCCGGTGACAGGCAGCTCGAATTGCAGCTGGAACGCCTGCACCGCCTCGGTCACGGCGGGGTCGTAGTTGACGGTCCAGTCCGGCGAAGCAACCGTGGGGTACCAGAAGGCCGTCAGGCGGAGCATCCGGGTCAGGTTCAGCACCTCGGTGCCGGTGTCGCCCTCGGCCAGCGTCTGCCCCGGCCAGATGGGCAGATCCGCCACCGCCATGGGGCCGCTGGGCCGCAGGCGGGCCGTGTTGTTCACCAGCGCGTCCCAGGTCACCCGGCCCACCACGCCGTCTGCGGTCAGCCCCTCCGACCGCTGGTAGGCCCTGACCGCGGCCTCGGTGGCGGGGCCGAACACCCCGTCAATGGTGAGGGCGGGCAGGGTGCTGTCGTAGGCGGCGGCCAGAATCAGGTAGTATTGCAGTTCCCGCACGGCCGTGCCCCGGCTGCCGCTGCGCAGTACGCCCGGGTAGTCGCCGGGGCGCTGGTCCGGGCTGAGCAGCTGATTGGTGATGTCCAGATAGACCTGGTTCAGCTTGTTCCAGGTGGTGCGCCCCACCACGCCGTCCGCCGTCAGGCTGAAATAGCGCTGGAAGGCGGTGACGGCGGCCTCGGTGGCCGCGCCGAACACGCCGTCCACCGTGACTGCCGCGAGGGCGGAGTAGTTGTCGGCCGCAATGCGCAGCCAGAACTGCACCAGCTTCACGTTGCTGCCCCGGTCGCCCCGGCGCAGGGCCGTGCCGGGGTAGGCAGAAGCCCCGTTCTGGTTCAGGTCCTCCTCCGCCGAACGCCAGGCGTTGTACAGGGCGTTCCAGGTGGCCTGCCCCACCACGCCGTCCGCCGTCAGCCCGGCCTCCCGCTGGAAGATGCGCACCGCGGCGGCCGTGCCGCTGCCGTAAACGCCGTCCACCGTCAGGCCGGGCAGGGCGCTGTTGAACTGGCTGAGGGTGTTCAGCCAGAACTGCACCTGCTCCACCGCCGCGCCGGTGCTGCCCACCCGCAGGGCCGTGCCGCCCCACGCGCCGGAGGACAGGCCGCCGGCCGCGGTTTCGCCCTCGCTGGTCAGCTCGGCAAGGTCCTTGACGCTTACGTAGATGTACGTTGAATGCAGCATTTGCAGGAAAATCCGCCCGCGCCATGGCCGTTTGGCCGGCGAATTTCAAAAAGCATCCCCGCCTCACAGCCCCGAAGAACCAGTTCCAGATGAATCAGCGCTTTCGTGCTGTCGGCCTTCACAAGGATTCGCTCAAGCAGGCGCTCGATGACCTCTTTGCTGGGCGGGGTGTGCAGAACAAGGTGCCGGATGTGCGCCCGCAGCGCTTCGGGTTCGCTCAAAAAACACGGCCCGGCTTCCCCGGCGGAGAGAAGGCCCTGCTCCTGCCGGGCCAATGTTTGTAGCGCCTGCTGGTGCTGCAATGCCCGGGCGGCATAGGCGCTTTTGTCCAGCAGGCCCTCCTCGTACAGTACAAGAAGGCGCTGCTGCTTCCCTGCAATGGCCGCCTTTTCACGCGCGATCGCCTGAAGCTGCTGCGAGGCATCCTGCCCCTGCATCGCCTGCCGATACAGCTCGGTCAGCACCTCTGCCAGTGCGTCAGCGCTGCCCAAAACCTGCGCCAGCACCTGCTGTACGGCCGCGTCCAGTTCATCGCTGTACAGCGTTGGGCAGGTGCCGCCCGGATGGCGGCTGCGGCATTGCCAGCCTTCGCGCACAGTGCCCCTGGATTTGCAGCAGATGCGGCTGTAGGCGGCACCGGCGGCCTCGCTGAAAAGTTTGCCGCTGTAACGGTATTTGCCCCGGTTGCAGGGGGCTTTTACGGTTTCGCGGTAGGTTTGCGCCCGGCTTTTGCGGATTTCCTCCGCCTCGTTCCAGAGCGCTTCCGAAACAATGGCCGGAATGGCCGGGTCGCGGTACACGACCCACTGTTCCGCAGGCAGCGGACGGCGCACGGAACGCTCGCCCAGGTCAATGGTCTGGGTTTTGCCGCCCGCATAGAAGCCCTTGTACTTCGGGTTTTCCAGCGCGGTTTTGATCGTCCGCATGGGAATCGGCGTACCGCCCCGGGTAAGCCCGCGCACGGCCAGCTCCCTTGCGATGCGCCGCAGCCCCATGCGCTCGTGCACATACAAATCAAAAATCAGCCGCACGATCTCGGCCTCTTCTTCGTCCATCACCAGCCGGCAATGGTCCTTTTTGTAGCCCAGAATTTTTGAATTGCCGTAGATGCGCCCCTTTTGAATGCCCTGGTCAAACACGATTTTGGTGCGTTCCCGGGCGCTTTTGGCTTCCAGTTCGGCCCCCATTGCCATAAAAGCCAGCATCATTTCATCGCTTTTGCGAAAGGTGTTGAGGTTCTCCTTGACGAACCACACCATAACACCGCAGCTTTTCAGCTGGTCCTTGTACACAAGGCAGTCCTTGATGTTTCGCGCAAAGCGGGCGATGTCCTTCACCACGATCAGGTCAAAGCAGCCCGCGCGGGCATCCCGAATCATCTGCTGGAAGCCGCCGCGCAGACCGGCCTTCGTCCCGGTCACGGCTTCGTCGGAGTAGGTTCCGGCGTACTCCCACGCCGCGACCTCTTCAATCAACTGGCGGTAGGTCTCCAGCTGGTTCTCAAAGCTTCTGCGCTGCTCCCGGCTGCCGGTGGAGACACGCGCATAATCCACCGCGCGCAGGGGCAGCGTTTGAATGTCCACGCCGCGGTTGACGGCGTTTATCCGCTCATACACTCGGTTCATTTCCGGTTTCCTCCCGTGCGGCCCCGTTCAGGCGCTCCTTTACGCAGCGGTACACCGCCTGGCAGATCCGCCCCTCCTGATACAGTGCCTCGTTCACCTGATGCGCAAGCGCAAGGCGCAGGCTGCATTTGGCCTGCGCGGAAAAATCGCTGCCGGGCATATTGCTCACCTCCCGTACAGCATACGGCGGCGGCTTGGCCAACTTGCCGCGTCTATCGCGGGCGCAAAAGAGGATTGCAGGGCCTTCCAAACGGGCACACTGTAAAAGCACAGTCTGGCTGTGTACGTCGCAGGGTCGCGGAAACTTCTGCCGGAACCGGTAAAATCGGGCAAAAAAATAAGCTTCGTAGAGTAAACCACTCTGCGAAG